>Ga0209291_1002970_pt1 | contig 13093 bp, 15 predicted proteins | sample GOMGulsemesocosm_FD_184633 | JGI IMG/M metagenome (GOLD analysis project Ga0209291, IMG submission 184633) | Methane-oxidizing microbial communities from mesocosms in the Gulf of Mexico - GOM9B Gulf of Mexico (SPAdes) (version 2) | ecosystem: Environmental > Aquatic > Marine > Cold seeps...
ATATTTCATAATTTATATTTCGTTATTTATACTTGTTATACTTATTTAGATAAAGGAGATATTTTTCTATCAACACCTATAACTTCACCGAATCCATTTAAATCAATTTCCCCAATCCATTCAAAATAAGCGATTAAATCTTCAGCTTCTTCGTTAGACATACCATAAGCCACCATTTTTCTCCCGTTTGGAGCCCAAGATTCAGGAGTCATTAAAACAGCTTTAATATATCCTGCTCCTCTACGATCTATTACTTTTGTTAATTCAGGTGCGTAGTATCCACCTTCTCCTAATAAGGTGTGACACCCCATACAATTATTTGTTTCCCATAAATGTTTTCCTCTAATTACTTCTTCCGTAATGTTTTCATAGTTTGATTGATCTTGTCCTTTACTAAAGGAAAAAATTGTAAGCCCTATAAAAATCATAAAGGTTACAGCCGTTCCTCCAATAAAAAATACTTGTGCTTGTTTTTTTGATAACATAGTATATGTTTAGTTAATAATAATAGAAGACTATTTTGTCTTTAATACAAATGTACTTGATTGATTAAAGTTAGTTTATGATATATGTCATTTTTTAAAACTAAATATATAAACTACTAAAACTAATATGTGCATACTGATTTTTATTCGTTTTCAAGATGGTAAAAGCGTAAATGATGTTCTTTTTGTCTATCTGAACTGAAATTAGAAACACGTTTTAAATACCCAATTACACGCGTAGCATGATCTATATTTAACGAATTACATTTTTTACAGGAATAGGTTGTTTGTTTATCTATATGATTACAATCATTACAAACAGTTATTTTAATATTAAAGCAGAAATAATTACATCCTGCTTTAGCTGTAGCGTGAATTAACTTTATAAAACCTTCTTTATTAGGTGTTTCTTCAAGATTTAGATGCAGGGCAGAGCCACCATCTAAATACTTAATAATTTCTTCGCCATGTAAAATTATTTTATCTAACGTATTTGTTGACGGATCTTCTACTTTATAGAAATAGGAGTTGTAACATTTTCTAGGCACGAATAAATCGTCTTGTTTATCCCATTTAGCATTTTTTACGCCTAAATTTTCAGCCGGTACAAACTCTGTATTAAACATGTATCCATATTCTTTTTTAGCGATTTTATTTTCGTCATAAATTACTTTTAAATATGAGTTTACAAAAGTTTTATATTCATCATTATTCCCAACAATAATCCCTAAACTTTCAGCAGCTTCAACCATTCCGTTAATACCAATGGTTAAAAATTGTTTATCTAAGGAAATAAAACCTGCTTGATAGACAGGAAGTAAACCTGCTAATTCATATTCTTCTATTAGTTTCCGATAGGCAACTTGATATTTATGTATTTTCTGGATTTCTTCTTTAATATTAGCCCCTTTCTGAACCAATCTATTCATATTAAGTGTAATAACATTTATAGATCCTGTGGCAACACCTCCTGCGCCTAAAGAGTAGCTAAAAGTATTATCACTGATTTCACTACGTAACCTACAGCAAGATGCTAAGCTATCAGCGTTTTCAGATTGATAGATAAAAAATGAATTCCCTTCACTTAATTCATGGGCGCACATATTGGTAAACTCCTTATCTACAGGTTTTCCGTTTTTGACAAGCATTGCTGCTGTAATTACAGGAAAAGTTAAAATTGCTTTTGTACGTTCCTCATTAAACCAAGTCATAAAATAGGCTTGTAGCTTTTTAACACTTTCCCAAGTTGGTTTGGTCATATCAGGGAAAACAAAATCCCCAAACATACTGTTAAAATATGCTTCGTCATATAAAGAAATATTCCAAAATACAGATTGATATCCTCTTGCAGCAGCAGGTTGATTGATGGCATATACAACATGCTGTAAATGATTTTCAATTGTTTTTTTATTCGTTTTTAAGTAGTCTTCCCCGTAATCTTTAGTAGCAAAATGATCAAAATACATTAAAAACTCAACAGTAGCCAATGCTCCAGCAAATTGTGAGCTTACTGCAAAAACTAGATTTACAAATTCCCCACAGAAGCTCTCTAAATGCTGAGGTGCTCTGCTTTCTCCACCGAGTTTTGTTAAACCATCAAATAAAAACGGATACATACTTATGGAAACACAGTAGGGTTTTAATGACGTTTCATCATGTACATAAATTTCATGAGACTCTATTTGCCGGATGTATTCATTAGCTAATTCAACCCCAAATAAAGTAGCAATCTGACGTTTTATTAAGGCTCTGTTTACTTGTATATTGATGTCTTTATTTAACTCAGCCTCCATAGTTGCAATGTTTTTGGAAGTGACATTTGCATTAGCATCTACTTTAGATCCATCTGCTGCATTGGCGGAATGAATGTATTCGTCAATAAAATTAATTTTTTTATTTACTTGGGCATCGGTTAGTCGTATCATAATTTAAGTTTTAATGAATAAATGGTTTTGATTAGTATTGGTTTTTATGTCGATAAACTTTTGATTTGTATTTTGATCATTTAACCCTCCAAGTCCCGCTATCCATTCACCTGTTTTTAACCAAGTCAGTTCGTTACTTATTTTACCAGAAACTTCTTTTTTACCTGTATACAGGCATGTTTTGTAGTTATATGATTTCGCTATTTGGAGTAATTGTATAAGCTTATTTTCATACCATTCACCTCCCATAAATAAAACACATGTAGCATATTGGTTGTATTTTTCTAACAGTTTTTTATAGTTGTTTTCTGTAAGTTTTGTACCAAAACCTTCTTTCCATAAATGAGGGGAGTGGCACCCTTCACATTTTAATGGACAGCCTGATATAGAAAAACATAAACTTATTTCACCTGGAACTTCTTTGAATACCACTTGAAAATCAAAATAATACATACTATTTATTATTAAGTAATAAAAGACCTTACTGTCTTATATAAAACTAATAAAGTATTCATTTGAATACTTTGGATGAGAAAAGAGTTATTAAATTGTTATTAACAAGTGGAGTAGAAGCAGTGTATTTATTGGAGAATTGTAGTGGAAATAATTACCCTCCAATAGTAGTCATATTTCTATTTTTGGTATGTAATTCAGGTTCTTGTAGTTTTTCTAGTGTATCCATACCACCACGAACTTTGAGTTTGGCTTTTATGGCGTTCTGAATAACTGGTTCTATAGCTTTTCCCTCACGTAAAGTGGTTAATAAATCAGATTCTTTTGCAGAAAACAAACAGTTTTTTATTTGCCCGTTTGCCGTTAAACGCAATCGATTACATGAATCACAAAAAGGATTTGTTACGGAGCTGATAATAGCAAATGAACCTTTATATCCTTCTATTTTATAATTTTTTGAAGTGTCATTAGGTGCATCTTGAATTCTGATTACCTTATCTTCAGAAAAAGAAGTATTTACAACACTCATGATTTCTTTATAAGGCACCATTTTTTTCATGTCCCACTTGTTTCCGTCAAATGGCATAAACTCAATAAATCGGATATTGATAGGAAGTTCCTTAGTAAGGTTTATAAAATCAATGATTTCATTATCATTAAAGTCTTTTATTAAAACGGCATTCAATTTTACATTAAACCCTTTTTTTACTAATAGAATAATATTATTATAAACTTTGTCAAAATAGTCCCTACGTGTGATTTGTTTAAATTTTTCAGCATCAAGTGAATCTAAACTCACATTGATATTTTGGATACCACATTCCTTAAAGGTATCTATAAAACGATTTACAGAAACAGCGTTTGTAGTTATAGCTAGTTCTACAGGTAAAGATGAAAGTTTTTTTAATATTACAGTAACATCTTTACGTATAAGAGGTTCACCACCAGTTAAACGAATTTTTGTAACCCCATTATCTACAAAAGTTTTTGCTATAGTATAGATTTCATCAAAACTCATAATATGAGACTTTGGGGAAAGACCGACACCTTCTTCGGGCATACAATACGTACAGCGTAAATTACAACGTTCCGTAAGTGATATGCGTAAATAGGTATGTTTTCGGTTGTATATATCTGTTAGGATGTTTTCCATTTTTTTTTGAAAACTGTTTAATCGTTTAACTGTTTATTTGTAAATATTATTTAACGGATTTGTAAATCAACATTTAAACAATACTAATCGTGTCTAGCACCTTTTAATATTCTGAATATATGTAATACAGATGGAAATATTGCATCCATTGATTCTTTTGCGCCATTTGTTGATCCAGGTAATGCCAATACTAAAGTATCTTTTAATGTTCCTGCAACACTTCTTGATAACATAGAGTAGGGTGTACGTTCTTGGCCATGTGCTCTTACAGCTTCTTCTATACCAGGTATATTTCTATCTAATATTGGTTTTAATGCTTCTGGAGTAACATCCCTTTTAGATAAACCAGTTCCTCCAGTATAGATTACTAAATCAATACCTTGTTCTTGATATAGTTTCGCTTTTTCTTGAATGATATCCTTTTCATCAGGAATAATGATGTAATCTGAAATAGCCACATCACTTTCTTCTAGTTTTTTGATGATTACTTTTCCTGCTTTGTCTTCTTTTTGACCTGCAGAAATTGTATCAGAACATACAATCACGGCTGCAGTAATGTCTTTTCTGTACTTGTCTTTAAAATCAGATTTTCCGCCTTTCTTGTTTAACAGTTTGATATGATGAATCTCAACACCTTTGTCAATAGGTTTTAACATATCATACATGTTTAATGCTACCACACTAGCACCATGCATAGCTTCAACTTCAACACCTGTTTTGTATATGGTTTTTATAGTACATAAAACAGTGATTTCTAAACCGTTTATTTCATACTCAATACCGGTATATTCAATTGGTAGGGGATGGCAATCAGGAAGTAAATCTGGTGTTTTTTTAACACCTAATAAGCCAGCCGCTTTACTCATGGAAAATACATCTCCTTTAGGAACGGTTTTATTGTTAATAGCAGTAATTGTTTCAGGCTTACTTACTTTAACTACAGCTTGAGCAGTTGCTATTCTTAAGGTGTTGGTTTTATGTGTGATATCTACCATTTTTTTGTTTGATGTTGATTCGTTTATGTGTTTAACTATTTACTTTCCATTGGTGAGAAGCATCTTGAAACACTTCTTTTCCGAAAATTGGTACATGCGCTTTTATTTCGTTTACGATATACTCAATAGCAGGAAATACTTCTTTTCGTCTAGTTGATGAAACAAATACAAATAAGCATATTTCACCAGCTTTTACAGTTCCTAAACTATGATAAATATGCATGCATGTAAGGTCAAACTTCTCAAAAGCTAATTCTCTAATCTCATGAAACTTTTCATTAGCCATATCTTCATAGGCTGTATATTCTATAGCATCAACTATTTTATCTTCAATTTGATCGGAACGAACTTGACCTAAAAAGATGTTATGTGCTCCTATAGTAGTTTTAGATTGATGTTTGGCAATAGAATTACCAATAAATTCTGCTGAAATAGGTCCCTCTTTGAATACGTTTTTTGGTTTACGATCTTTCATTCTAATTTTTATTATAATGTTCTAAAATTGCTACGGCTCCTTCTTTTAAACTATAGCAATTATTAATATGATTCTTTTGTAATAAAGCAACGGCTTTTTTACTCCTTATTCCTGATTGACAAAAGACGATGTTTTCTTTTTTAGCATCAATTTTATCTAAATGTAGTTCTAATTCACTTAAAGGAATTAGAATCGGATTTATGATGTCAACTTTTGGCAGTTCATGAGTTTCACGAACATCAATGAACTGTATGTTTTCTTTCTGCAATGCTTTTTCTACAGATATTTCATTGAAGTTAATATCACAATTAAATACTGACTGATTATCTTGAAAAGTATCTTTTTGACTTAGTACTTTGGCAATTTCAATATCAGATTTATGAACAGATAATTTTATTGTTTCAGCGGTTAATGCATTATAGCATAATAAATTCCCACTCAATACATTACCTAGCCCTAAAATCAATTTTAACACCTCGTTAGCTTGCATACTTCCAACTATCCCAGGTAAAACACCTAATACCCCAACTTCAGAACAATTGGCTACAGATCCGGATTTTGGTGGGGTAGGGAATATGCATCGGTAACTAGGCCCGTCTTGATAATTGAAAACAGATACCTGACCTTCAAATTTATAAATGGCACCATAAACCAATGGTTTATTAGTGATTAATGAAGCATCATTTATTAGATATCTTGTGGTGAAATTATCAGTCCCATCAACAATAATATCATACTTATTAAAAAGAAAAATAGCATTTTCGGCTGTTAATCGTTCTGAATAAGCGGTAATAGAAATTGTAGGGTTGAGGTCTTCTAAACGTTCTTTTGCAGCCAAAGCTTTATTCTTTCCAAGCGTTGACGTACCAAATAGTATTTGACGTTGCAAATTAGATTCTTCTATGATGTCAAAATCTACGATACCTAAAGTTCCAATTCCGGCAGCAGCAAGATATTGTAAAATAGGGCAGCCTAATCCACCTGCACCAACAACTAATACTTTTGCTTGTAAAAGTTTATCTTGACCTATTTGGCCAATTTCAGATAATATAATATGTCTACTGTATCTACTCAATTTTTTTATTTTTTATCCTCCAGCAAAAGGAGGTAGTAATGCTATTTCTGCGTTAGAGATTATGGTGTCTTTAGAAACAAGTGTTTGCATTTGTGCTACTTGAAAGTCTCTTTCTTCCAATAAAGGATATTTGTTAAATAGCGCTTTTAATAAATCAGCTACTGTGCTTTGAGAAAACAGAAATGTTTCTTCTTGACACTGAGTAACCTCGGTAAGCATTCCAAAATATTTAATGTTTAAATTCATTGTTCAATTGTTTTAAGTCACTTTGTGAATTAATATTTGCTGTATATTTTTCTAAAGTGTCATCTAACACGATAGTTTTTGATTTTAATTGTTTTATAAGAAAACGTAAACGTCTTTCGCCAGATTCTAATAAGGCTAAACAAGTACTTGCACACCTTTTATTATACAATGCTATTAAGGGCATTGTTTTACCATGACTTTGTGTTTGTACTACATCAATCGCTTCATTGTTTTGAAGAATTAATTGTTTTAAGATACTTTGGTTTATTAGTGGAACGTCACAGCTAAGCACTAAATTCATTTCAGTTTTTGAATGGTATAAACCTGTATATATACCAGCTAGTGGTCCAGCATTCTCAATAATATCATCAATACGTTTTAGTTTAAAAATGTCATAGTCAGCATTATTACTCACAATAATAATTTCACTTACTAATGGTTGTAAAGTATCTATGATATGTTGAATAAAAGGTTTGTTCTGATAAGTAACAAAACCTTTGTCACTACCCATACGTGTGCTTTTTCCTCCTGCGAGTATAATACCTGTTATGTTATTTTTATTTGACATTTATATTAAAAATAATTTAACTGAAGCAATAATTAAAACGAATGCTAACACTTGTCTTAGGTGTTTATTATTGAATTTATGACTTCCTAAATAACTTCCGAAAAACCCACCGAGTAATGCAAATCCTACTAATACAAATGATTGTGAAGTTAATATTACACCATTACTTAATTGGCCAAATAAACCTGCTGCTGAATTTACCCAAATAAATAAGGCAGAAACTGCTGCGGCTTCTTTCATTTTTCCCCAGTGCAATAATAAAATAACAGGACTCAAAATAATTCCTCCACCAATTCCAATAAGTCCAGAAAAGAAACCAATAATTCCTCCAACTAAAAGTCCTTGCCAAATTTTAATATCTTTTATTAATTGGCTTTCTTTACCAATGACATTTAGCATTTTAAGGATTGCAAATATTAATAGTACTCCTAATATTTTTTTATACATACTAGCATCTACATCAATCGTTCCGCCTAAAAAGGCCATAGGGATTGATGCAACTGCAAATGATAGAAATAATTTTTTATTAAAATGACCTTTCTTATAATAATGATAAAAAGCAATCGCTGCTACAAATAAATTAAGTAGCAAAGCAGTAGGCTTCATTGTTTCAGGAGCAAATGAAAAAATAGCCATTAAAGCTAAGTAACCACTAGCACCGCCATGTCCTACGCTTGCGTATAAAAACGCAACAACAGGTAGGATTGCCAAAAAGGGCCATATGTTAATTAGCTCAGCAATCACAATGTATCTATTTTATGAATTTGATTATCCAAATACTTCCAACAGTCACGGTTAATATTTTCAAAAGCGTCAATCATTGTTTTTCCATATTCCGTTAATTGTGCACCTCCACCATTTTTACCTCCAATGGTAGTAATTATAAAGGGTTTGTCAGCCGATTTATTTACGGCATCAATTAAAGTCCAGGCCTTTTTATAAGACATTTGTAAACTTTTTGCTGCTTTAGATAAAGACCCTGTTTCATCAATTGCCTTTAATAAATGAACTCTTCCCTCGCCAAGTAGTACATTATCATCAACTTCAATCCAAATACGGCTTTTAATTTTGTAATTCATATCGCTTTATTTAGGAAGATGTATTACTTGTACGTTATCACCAATAGCTATGTTTGATTGCACTTCAGGAACATATACAAATGCATTTGCAAGAGCAAAAGTCTGTAGCATTGCTGAACTTTGACCTTCTAATATTTCTACTTTGTCATTCGTAATGAATGCTTTTAAAAACTGAGCTCTATCACCTTTTTTAATAAAAGCAGAAGTAGATTTAGCTGTGGTTTGAACTAAATGATAATTTTTAGTACCTGACATTTTTTGTAAAGCAGGGTAGGCGTATATATAAAAACAACTTAAAGCTGCTGCTGGATTACCAGGTAAAGCAAAAATTGGTGTAGCCCCTTTTTTTCCAAAAAAAAGTGGTTTTCCAGGTTTCTGTTTAACTTTATAAAAAACTTTATCTACAGCAAGCTCTTGTAATGCTTTACCAACGAAATCATAATCGCCAACAGAAATACCTCCGGTAATTAAAACGAAATCATATTTGTTGATAATGGTGTCTAATAAATTTCTCGTATTAGTATAGTCATCTTCAACTTTATGAATTGAAACATTAGTGTAATTAAGGCTAGATATAGCAGTAGCTAACATGATAGAATTACTTTCGTAAATTTTACCATGCTCTAAAAGAGTACCTGGCTCAGTTAATTCGTTGCCAGTAACTACAATTGCAATGGTTGGTTTTTTATAAACTTCTACATTCGTAATCCCTAATGAAGCTAAATATCCTATTGCCGCTGGAGTTAATTTTGTTCCCTCTTTTAAGGCAATAGATCCTTTTTTTACTTGTTCTCCCAAAGGGCGAATATTCTCTCCTGAAAGTACAATTTTTTCAAGTTTTAAAGTTCCATTATCTACAGTTACTTTTTCTTGCATGATGACTGCATTTGCAGTATCAGGAACTGCTGCACCAGTATAAATACGTACAGCTTCACCATTATTTAATATTGGGTGATGGCTGTCACCAGCTTTCACTTCATCAATTATGGTGAATGTATCAGAGTTTTCTAAACGAAGTGCGTATCCGTCCATAGCAGATTGCCTAAAAGGAGGCATATTAATAGAGGAGATAACATCTTTTGATAGATTGTAATCAACAGCACTGGCTAAAGATATCATTATCTTTTCACTAGGAATTATGTTCTGTTCTATTAACTGTTTTGCTTCTTGAACACTTATCATATTATTGGAATATTTTCTTTAAAACACTTATCGCTATGTTTTTACAAATATAACGATAGTTCATTTTTATATAACATGATATTTATCACTCTAAACTATTTAGATTTTATATAAATAATAGTTCATGATATATGTCATCTTAATTTTTTATAATTTAAAGGAACTTTACATTGTTTAATAAAAGGAATATTCTATGCCTATAATAAGTTATTTAGCCCATCCGAATGAAGGGAAAAAAGATGAGCTTTTTGAAGCTTTAAGTACTATGGATCAATGTGAAGTGATTCCTGCAGAAAACAAAAATTTGTTGATTGTTGTAACTGATACTGATACAGATGATGAACAAGATAATTTAAAAGAAAGAATTGAGGCCATTGAGAGTTTGAAATTACTAGCGCTGGTTTCTGGATTTAATACACCTAAAAACTAATATATATGTACACTTCTTTGAATAATAGACGTAGTTTCATTAAAAAAATGGCAGTTTTATCTGCAATGACTGCTGCAGCAACTATGTTCCCAGGAATAATATTTGCTGAAGAACAAGAAAGAAACCTTCCAAATGGGGGAGACTTAGATTGGAAAAAATCACCTTGTCGTTTTTGCGGTGTAGGTTGTGGTATTTTGGTTGGTGTAGAAAATGGTAAAGCAGTTGCAGTAAAAGGTGATCCAAATTCTTCTGTAAACAAAGGATTACTTTGTGTAAAGGGATATCATCAAACGATGTGTATTCAATCAAAAGATAGGTTAACGCATGCTTTAGTTAAAAAGAATGGTACTTATGTAAAAACTCCTATTAATGAAGCTTTAGATATAGTAGCAAGTAAGATGAAAGAAACCATTGAAAAACATGGTAAGGATTCTGTTGCGATGTATACTTCTGGTCAGTCAACTATTCCTGAAGGATATGTGGCTTCAAAATTCATGAAAGGAGCCATAGGAACAAATAACTTAGATTGTAATGCGCGTTTGTGTATGGCAAGTGCAGTTACGGGGTTCTTAACATCTTTTGGAGCAGATGAGCCAATGGGATGTTATGAAGATTTTGATCATGCTGACTATTATGTAACATGGGGTAATAATATGGCAGAAATGCATCCAATATTATTCTCAAGAATGTTGGGTCAAAAAAATAGTAGAGGTGCTAAAATCATTGATTTTGCAACAAGAACTACACGTTCTAGTATGGCCTCTAATAAATCAATCTTATTTGAACCTCAAACAGATTTAGCTGTTGGTAATGCTATTTGTTATGAAATAATAAATAACGGATGGGTAAATAAATCGTTTGTTGAAAAGCACTGTAACTTTAGTAAAGGACTTACTAATATAGGTTACGGTACAGAAGATAAATTTAAATTTAAAGACAAACCGTCAAAAATTAACTTTGAAGAATACAAAGCCTTTTTAGAAGATTATACTCCTGAAAAAGTAGCTAAGTATTCTAAAGTTTCTGTAAAAGATATTAAATATCTGGCTGCAATTTTTGGTGATCCAAACAAAAAAGTAATGTCATTATGGTGTATGGGTGTTAACCAACACACTAGAGGTACTTGGATGAATAATATCATTTATAACATTCATTTATTAACAGGTAAAATTTCTCAACCAGGTAACGGGCCATTCTCTTTAACAGGTCAACCATCTGCATGTGGAACTGCTCGTGAAGTAGGAACATTTACACACAAATTACCAAAAGGTGTTGTAATGAATCCAAAGCATAGAGCTAAAGCAGCGAAAATTTGGAAAGTACCAGTAGAAAGAATTCCTTCAAAACCTACATATCATGCTACAGAAATGTTTAGAGCTGTAGATAGAGGTGATATTAAATTTATATGGACTCAAGTTGTAAATCCATTAGTTTCTTTACCTAGAACAAGTAGATTTCGTCCAGGGATGGAAAAAGATTCATGTTTTGTGGTAGTTTCTGATGTGTTTCCAACACCAACTTCTGATGTTGCAGATGTAATTTTACCAGCATCATGGCATATTGAAAAATCTGGGTTATACGGAAATTCAGAAAGAAGAACCCAACATTGGGATAAAATGGTTGATGGACCAGGAGAAACCACTCCAGATGCATGGATGACAATTGAGGTTGCTAAGCGAATGGGGTACGGAAATTTATTTCCATATTCAGAAGATAATCACGTAGAAGAAATTTATAACGAATATCGTCAATTCCACGAAGGTAAAAAACACGGAATGGCACCTTTAGAAGTACTTAAAAAACAATCAGGAGCAATTTGGCCGTATGTAGATGGTAAATCTACCCAATGGCGTTTTAATTCAGAATATGATCCTGCTTGTTCAAATGGTGAGAAATTCCATTTTTATGGAAAACCTGATGGTAAAGCAATTATTTGGCAACGTCCTTTTGAACCAGCTCCAGAATCACCAGACAAAGAATATCCATTTTGGCTAAATACAGGTCGTGTGATAGAGCATTGGCATACGGGGTCTATGACACGTAGAATACCAGTATTACACAAGGCAATGCCTCATGCTTATGCTGAGTTTCACCCGGATGATGCTAAAGCATTAGGAATTAGAAATGGAGAAAATATTAAAGTTACTTCTCGAAGAGGATCATGTACACTACCAGCATCTATAAACGAAAGAGGGTTACCTACAAAAGGACAAATATTTGTACCGTTTTTTGATGAAAACATGTTAATCAACGATGTTACTTTAGATGCTTTTTGTCCAATTTCTAAAGAACCAGATTATAAAAAATGTGCTGTTAAAGTAGAAAAAGCTTAGACTATGAAAAAATTAGGAATTATATCACTATTTATCCTTTTGTTTATAGGTTTTATTACTGTTTGGCATTTTAGTTACAAACAAGGTTTAGAGGAGGCTTATGTGCCAATAACTAAAGAGGAATCTGTAAGGTTTATTCCTTCGGAACAAGGAGTTTTTAGACGATCAGAGCATGCATTGGATTATGCAAAAATGCCAATTGATGAACAGCATCAAAGATCCTTAGTTGATTATTATGATAACAAAGCTTTTCACGGAGCTCCACCTAGTATACCTCATGAAATTAAAAGTGAAAGAAATATGGGGGGAACTAGTTGTTTAAAATGTCATGAAAATGGAGGTTTTGTAAGTAAATTTGATGCATATGCACCAGTAACGCCACATCCAGAAATGGTAAATTGTAGGCAGTGTCACGTGCCTCAGCATACTGAAAAACTATTCAAAGAGACTAACTATGAAAAGGTTAAAGCTCCTTTAGCTGGGATAAACAATGCTTTTGTAGGTGGCCCTCCGGTAATACCACATCAAATTCAAATGAAAGAAAATTGTTTGTCTTGTCATGCTGGACCAAGTGCACCTAAAGAGATAAGAGTATCACATCCTGAACGTGTAAATTGTAGACAATGTCATGTACTAAATAATAAAGAGATAAAAGATATTGGGAACTTTAAAAGAAATAATGATGAGTAAATAT
>Ga0209291_1002972_pt1 | contig 13091 bp, 8 predicted proteins | sample GOMGulsemesocosm_FD_184633 | JGI IMG/M metagenome (GOLD analysis project Ga0209291, IMG submission 184633) | Methane-oxidizing microbial communities from mesocosms in the Gulf of Mexico - GOM9B Gulf of Mexico (SPAdes) (version 2) | ecosystem: Environmental > Aquatic > Marine > Cold seeps | place...
AGGGTTTTAAGTGTCTTTTATTAAAGTTTAACTTTAATGTACGAATGTATATTAATCAATCGCATTTTTATAATTAACATATATTGTATACTTTTGTAAACAACAAGAACATCACATGGATAACAGCAATGCATTTACAAATCGTTTACAAAAACTACTAGAATATTACAACCTATCAGCATCTGGATTAGCTGCAAAAATAGGAGTACAACGCTCAAGTATTTCACATGTAATTTCCGGACGAAACAAACCTAGTTTAGATTTTGTTATGAAACTTTTACACAGTTATAATGAAGTAACAATTGAATGGCTAATTGACGGAAAAGGTACTTTCCCAAAATCGGAAAATCCCCCTCCTACCTCCCCTAATTCTATAGAAGAAATTTCACCTGTTCAACTAGAAAAAAAAGAAGTAGAAAAAATCAAGTCTGAAATTATCCCTGAATTGATTCCTAAAAAAAATAATCAAAAAGAAATAGAAAAAATTATCTTGTTATACAAAGACGGAAGTTTTGAATCTTTCAATAATTAATACTCCTGTTAGATGTTTTTATTTTGTTTCTTTGTTAAATAACTTTTTAGTACTTATTAAAATGAAATTTGCATTACTATTATTCATTCTGCTAATTGCGTCATGTAATACGCACGAACGTAATTGCTCCAATTTTAAAACTGGTAATTTTGAATATGAATATAACCTAAAAGGGGAAAAAATAAAATCTAGATTTAGTAGAACCGAAACACTTGAAGTTGACTATAACGGAAAAAATATTGATTCAATCAATGTAAGATGGATAAATGACTGTGAATACGTCTTAAAAACTATGAATCCTAAAACCCTTGCTCAGGAAAAAACAATACACATAAAAATATTAAGCACCAAGGGAAATACGTATACCTTTGAATCAAAAATTATCGGCGACCCTCAACAAAGGACTAGTAGAGGAACTGTTACTAAAATTAATTAATCAGTTTTAAAATTTCACATCCCTATCTAATGAGTTATACTACTCATTAAAACTTTTACATTTAGTTTCTTACAGAATAAACACTTAAATACTTTTTGCACCTTTAAACAAATAAGCACTCAGTAATTTTGAGCACTCCACCCTTACTCTTATAATTATATATTTTGTTCTAGGAAGGTTTAATACCCTGATGCTTGCCTCACATGAAAAAAATAGCAATCTTTGGGTATAAGCTGAAGTATTCACATCCATAAAAGCCACAATGCTTCACTTTTGTTGTATCATTTGGTTTATTCAACCAAATATCGCCGTTTGGTTTTAAGTCCAAAAATAGATAGAATTTTAAAGAGAACTTGTCTAGCGATGGAGGATAAGTATGAGATTAAGCTTATAGAGATTGGATCAGATAGAGATCATGCACATTATCTACTATAAAGTGTACCAACTTATAGTTTTGCTAAGACAACAAGAACAATAAAGAGTATAACGGCAAGAGATATATTTTCTGAAGCTCGAGCAGTTAAACGAGCGTTACGAGGAGGTTCTTTTTTGGGGTAGTAGTTTTTATATCAATACAGTTGGTTGATATACCAATGAAGAAGTAACAGCAAACTATGTGAAGAACCAAGGTAAAGCAGGAGAGTATAAAAAACTATATGTAGATAATCAGTTGAGAATGTTTTAAAATATAAGCATAGCCCTAGTTATGGTTATATTTTTAAACGATAAATAGATTTAAAAGAAACTATTTAATTGTGCATTTTGGATTTTAATTGGTATCAGTTCAAAATAAAACAATTCCAAGTTCTGGCTTGCCTAAAAGTGCTTTTTGGGCGAAATTTAATTTTACAAACAATAGTCTTACTACATAAAAAAAGTATCAATCTGAAAACCTAACAGCAGTAAGTATTAAGGAAAATATTCAAAGTATTCTAACTGATTTATTCAACATTGATAATATTGATAACAAAATAACATATGAATTGAAAACTCACGAGCTGCAAGACAAAATAGAAACAATATTATTTTTAGTTTTATTGATTAATGAACTAATTACAAATACACTAGGAATATTCATTTAAAAATAATGATCATCTGACCATCCATTCACAACCTTACAATAACAACACCTATCAATTAATTAGTCAGCATTTAATTAAAATTTTGTAAAACAATCAAACGGAACATTAACTACTAACAATACAGTCAATACTTCTTTTACAATTCTATTTAAAGATGATTAGTTAATAATTTTTCGCAACGGAACTGGAAAAGGAATACCTACCTCATTAAAACGCTTATAAACAGCTTCCTGAAAAACACTTTTAATTTTTAATTCTTTTAGCGGATCACTAAGCCAAATATGAGCCTGTATATACATAGCAACATCAGTAATTTCCACCAACCTAACATCAAATTCTGGAATATTTTCTATAATCGCCTTAGGAGTTCTATTATCTATTACAAAATCTAATTTTGAAGCCTCCTCTATAACAATACTTTTAACTATCTCAATATCCGCCCCAAGGCCTACCATAAAATTACTCAAACTAAGTATCTTTCTATCTTGAATAGTAAAGTTTAATACTGATTCAGTGCTTATTACCGAATTAGGAATAATCAATCGTTTATTTTCAAAAGTTTTAATCACTGTATGACGAAGTGTAATATCTTCTACAATTCCCATACTTCCTTTTTCTAATTTTATATAATCACCAATTCTGAAAGGTCTAAATAAGACAATAAATAAACCAGCAATCAAATTTGATATTGCATCTTTTGCTGCAAAACCAATAATAGCTGCTAAAATCCCTGCTCCAGAGAAAATATACCCAACTTTTTCTCTAAAAACAGGCACCGTAAAAAGAATAATTAAAACTCCTATTAAACCGACAATAAAGCGCAAAGAGTTTCTTGTAAACTTTAATCTAGTTTCTCCAAAAGTTTCTTTAGTAAAACTTCGTTTTAAAAAAAATATTACGAGTATTCTTGAAAGCCTTGAAACAATCCAACATATTAAACCTACACTCAAACTATAAAGCGCGATGCCTAAACTAGATTCTAAATCAAAATAATTCATCAAAGTATTTGTTATTTTATTTTATAAATAATATATCAAAAAAACACCAGCAGCTAGAACAATTCTGTTTGTTCTCCATCAACACTTAAATCATCATTATTTAAATCAATATTACTTACTACCGAGTTAACTTGTTTCTCCCCTACAACTTCAATATCCTCAACCTGCTTTACCTCTACCACTTCATAAGGAAGAGGTTCTAGTAAATTAATTTGTTTTATTTTATCCGAAGTTAATTGGTTTCCAAGTGCTTTAATTCCTTTAACAGCTATAAATCCCTCTATATCAACTTCCATATTAGATTTCTGATCTTTACCTCTTTGTTTAGCAAAAATGATTTCCACTACAGGCCTATAATCAACAGCAACTATTTCTAATTGAGATTTTGGGTGTTCTGATATAAAATATTCTTCTTTCCCAGCACTCTCTATTAAAAAACGCTTAATATAATAACGCTCTTTTTCTCCATCAAAATAAATGGCTGATATAGGTTTTTTAGACTCCCATTTTTCCAATACGATCATATCGTCATCAAAATGCAATGTCACTTCAGGAGTAACAGTTTTAACAATTCCACTTTGAGAAATAATTAATAATTTATCATCTCCTTTAAATTCCCCCAGCAACTCTCCTCTCCCATCTATATTTAATCTTTGTACTGCATCATCAAACCAAATTTGCCTAGGCTTTAATGTAGAAACTCCTTTTGACTTTAACTCTATACGTTTTACAGCATATTTAGTTACTAAATTCCCTTTAGAAGCTCTACCTTTTACTATTACGTCAGTAAAATCTAAATCCCATTTTAATTTTTTAACACTACCTACTTGACGTAAATTAATGGTAATTATCTCTGCTTCCCCATTAGGGTTAGCAGAATAATAAGTAATTATAGATCCTTTACTCCCTTGAGTTATTGTATATTCTTTATCTCTTGTAACACTCGTTACTGAAAAACGTTTTATATAAGATGCCTTAGAGACACCATCTTTATAAATAACATTATACACAGTTCGTGCGTCCTTCTTTTTAAATACAGCAACATGAATAATATTTTTTCCGACAAATGTTTTACTTCCTACTTTAGTAACCATCATTTTACCTTCTCTAGTAAATACTATAATGTCATCTATATCAGAACAATCAGTAACATACTCATCTTTTTTCAAAGAAGTACCAACAAATCCTTCTTCTCTATTTACATATAATTTTGTATTCCTAATAATTACTTTTGTCGCATCAACGTCACCAAATTGACGTAATTCTGTTTTACGACCTCTACCTTTTCCATATACCTTTTTTAATCGTAAAAAATAATTAATAGTGTACTCTATCAAATTAGCTAAATGATATGTCACCTCTTTAATTTGCTCTTCAAGAGCATCAATTTTTTGTTGCGCTCTATCAATATCAAACTTAGATATACGTTTAATTCGTATTTCTGTTAAACGTACGATATCCTCTTCTACAACAGCACGTTTTAAATGTTTGATATACGGCTGTAACCCATCATCAATTGCACTAATTACACCTTCCCAAGTTTCTTCTTCTTCAATTAAACGATAAATTCTATTTTCAATAAATATACGTTCTAAAGACGCAAAATGCCACTGTTCTTTTAATTCATTTAATTGAATTTCTAATTCACTTTTTAACAAAAACACCGTATGATCTGTCGACCTTCGTAACATTTCAGAAACCCCTATAAAAACTGGCTTATTATTATCAATTACACAACCTAGCGGAGAAATAGATGTCTCACAAGAAGTAAATGCATATAATGCATCAATTGTTTTATCTGGAGAAATACTTGTTGGCAAGTGAATTAAAATTTCTACATCCGCAGCTGTATTATCTTCTATTTTTTTTATCTTTATTTTCCCTTTATCATTAGCCTTTAGAATAGAATCTATCAGACTAGACGTCGTTGTCGAGAAAGGAATTTCATTAATAACTAATGTATGCTTATCTAATTGCGAAATTTTAGCACGCACACGAACCTTTCCTCCACGCAATCCATCTTTATAATTAGAAATATCTGCTGCTCCAGCAGTAGGAAAGTCAGGGTAAATAGTAAACTTTTTCCCTTTTAAATGTTTTATAGAAGCATCTATTAATTCAATAAAATTGTGTGGCAATATTTTAGTAGATAACCCTACTGCAATTCCTTCCCCACCTTGTGTTAACAACAATGGAAATTTCGCTGGTAAGTTTACCGGTTCTTTATTTCTTCCATCATAAGATTGTTGCCATTCCGTAATTTTAGGGTTAAAAACAACATCAATAGCAAATTTAGACAAACGCGCTTCGATATACCTAGAAGCAGCTGCACGATCACCTGTTAAAATATTACCCCAGTTTCCTTGAGTATCAATTAACAAATCTTTCTGCCCAATTTGCACCATTGCATCAGCAATACTCATATCACCATGTGGGTGATACTGCATAGTATGTCCTACAATATTAGCTACTTTATTATAACGCCCATCATCCTTTTCTTTTAAAGAATGCATAATACGACGTTGTACTGGCTTTAACCCATCATCAATAGCAGGTACAGCACGCTCTAAAATTACATAAGAAGCATAATCTAAAAACCAATCCTTATACATCCCTGTAACTTTGGTTATTGTTTCCTCTTCGCTATATTGATTTGTGCTTAAATCGTCTAAATTCTCGTTTTCTTCTATACTCATTTATTAGATGAATTTTCCTGTACTATTTTATCTAATGACATTTTTAAAAACTTAGTTTTATTATTACTTAAAAAAGTAATATCTAAACAAACTTTTTTTACAATACCATGTGTTTTTATATATAAATAAAGTTTCTTACTAAAAAACACATTTTTAATATGAAACTTTTTTAATTTACTCTTCGGTATTTCTATTCTTTGCTCTCTGTAATTATTTATTTCAGATAACAATACTCCTTTGCTAATAAAAACTAAACCTAAGCCTGAACTGTCATATTCAATATATTTAGCTCTTTTATACCAATACACAAAAATTAAAAACACTAGTAATACAAAAAAAACCAGCTCATATACTTGAAACAATGATGAATTTGCAATTAAATAATTATAACTGAGAAAACTCAGCAACAACACTCCTATCATCACGTAGCCACCTTTATACAAAAGCAAACTTTTTTTATTTGTAAACTTCATATTTCCCCTAAATATTAATCCACCAAAGACTTTACGAAAATAATTCTCACACCGTACACTTACAGCGAGAATATTAATTTTATTCTTTTTCTATGATATCCAGCTCAACCTTTAAATTATTAATAATAAATTTTTGTCTGTCTGGTGTATTTTTTCCCATATAAAATTGAAGTAAATTTTCTATGGATGTTTCTTGATCTAACATTACCGGATCTAATCTAATATTTTCTCCTATGAAAAACTGAAATTCATCAGGGGAAATTTCCCCTAACCCCTTAAATCGAGTTATTTCTGGTTTTCCTTTTAATTTGTTCATTGCTTTTACACGCTCTTCTTCGGAATAACAATATATTGTTTCTTTTTTATTACGAACTCTAAACAATGGTGTTTCTAATATATAGAGATGCCCTTCTTTTATGAGTTCAGGAAAAAACTGCAAGAAAAAAGTAATTAATAATAACCTAATATGCATCCCATCAACATCTGCATCTGTTGCGATAACTATATTATTATAACGTAAGTCAGATATAGATTCCTCTATATTTAAAGCCGCTTGCAATAAATTAAACTCTTCATTTTCATACACAATTTTCTTACTCATCCCATAAGAGTTCAAAGGCTTCCCTCGTAAACTAAATACTGCTTGTGTATTTACATCACGTGATTTTGTAATTGACCCACTTGCTGAATCCCCTTCCGTAATAAACAATGTAGAATCTAATCGGCGTTCTTTTTTGATATCACCTAAATGAACTCTACAATCACGTAATTTTTTATTATGCAAAGATGCTTTTTTCGCCCTATCCTTAGCTAATTTTCGTATCCCAGATAATTCTTTGCGCTCACGTTCAGCTTGTAATATTTTACGCTGTAACGCTTCTGATACTTCTGAGTTTTTATGTAAATAATTATCTAAATATTTTTTAATAAAATCATTAATATATGTACGTACTGTAGGTAATTCGCCTCCCATTTCGATAGAACCTAGCTTTGTTTTTGTTTGACTCTCAAAAATCGGCTCCATTACTTTAATGGCTATTGCAGAAATAATTGATTTTCTGATATCAGATGCTTCATACGTTTTACCGTAAAAATCACGTATGGTTTTTACAATTGATTCTCTAAAAGCTGCTTGATGTGTCCCTCCTTGAGTAGTATGCTGTCCATTTACAAAGGAATGGTATTCTTCAGAGTATTGTGTTTTACTATGCGTAATAGCCACTTCAATATCTTCTCCTTTTAAATGGATAATAGGATACAACATGTCTTCCCTACTATTGTTATCCTCTAATAAATCCTTTAAGCCATTTTCAGAAAAATACTTCTCTCCGTTATATATAATTGTCAAACCAGGATTCAAATACACATAGTTTTTCAACATTTTAACTACATACTCTGAACGATACTTATAATTCTTAAAAATACTTGTATCTGGAATAAAAACAACTTTTGTACCTTTTCTAGAAACTACACTTTCAATAGGGTAATCTTCAGTAATATTTCCTTGAGAAAAGTCTACTGCTTTACGCTCGTTATTCCTGTTAGATTCTACTCTAAAATAACTAGACAATGCATTTACCGCTTTAGTACCAACTCCATTAAGTCCAACAGATTTTTTAAATGCTTTAGAATCGTATTTCCCACCAGTATTCATTTTAGACACAACGTCTATTACCTTCCCAAGCGGTATCCCTCTCCCGTAATCCCTAACTGTCACTCTACCATCCTTAGTAGTAATTTCAATTGTTTTACCAGCACCCATAACAAATTCATCAATAGAATTGTCGAGTACCTCTTTTAGTAAGATATAAATCCCATCGTCAGGAGATGCCCCATCACCAAGCTTACCAATATACATCCCAGGACGCATACGAATATGCTCTTTCCAGTCTAACGAACGAATATTATCTTCAGTATATTTAGTTTCTTGTGACATTAAAATAATAACTATTAGGATATGATGCTAATATAGCATAAAGTATAAAAAAATAAAAGAAGGATTGCAGAAAGTTAGTAACAGTTTTTTGTACATAAAAAAACCTCATGAAACAATACATTTCATGAGGCTATTATTAACAGCAAAGTGTGATTCTAAATTACAGCGCGTTGATTACACATTAAATCTAAAATGCATAATATCTCCATCTTTCACAACATATTCCTTACCTTCAACTCCTAATTTACCAGCTTCTTTAACTTTAACCTCACTACCAAACTCCACAAAGGTATCATACTGCATTACTTCAGCTCTAATAAACCCTTTTTCAAAATCAGTATGTATTACTCCTGCTGCTTGAGGTGCAGTTGCACCAACAAAAACAGTCCAAGCTCTTACTTCTTTAACCCCTACCGTAAAGTAAGTTTGTAAGTTTAATAATTTATATGCAGCCCTAATTAAACGTGCTGCTCCTGGCTCCTCTAAACCAATATCTTCTAAAAATATTTGTTGCTCTTCATAATCTTCCAATTCAGCAATATCTGATTCTGTCCCTACCGCTAAAATAATAACTTCTGCATTTTCAGATTTTACAGTTTCACGAACTTTATCAACGTATTGATTTCCTTCTTTTGCTGAAGCTTCATCAACATTACAAACATATAAAACAGGCTTAGAGGTTAACATTTGAAACTCATCAACAAAAACCTGTTCTTTTTCATTAAACTCCAATGACCTTACTGAATTACCCGATTCCAGCACTTCTTTAAGCTTTAATAACGTAGCCTGCTCTAAAACTGCTGTCTTATCACCAGTTTTAGCTGCACGATTAACCTTTTCTAGTCTTTTATCTACCGTTTCTAAATCCTTTAATTGTAATTCAAAATCGATAATTTCTTTATCTCTGATAGGATTAATAGTTTCCTCTACATGCACAATATTAGGGTTATCAAAACAACGTAATACATGAATAATTGCATCACACTCTCTAATATTAGCTAAGAACTTATTCCCTAAACCTTCTCCTTTACTTGCTCCTTTTACTAAACCTGCAATATCAACAATTTCAACAGTTGCTGGCACAACACGCTCAGGACTCACCATACTCTCCAATTTAGCGATTCTTGAATCTGGTACATTTACGACACCTATATTTGGTTCAATAGTACAAAAAGGGAAGTTAGCACTTTGTGCTTTTGCATTAGACAAACAATTAAATAAGGTTGATTTACCTACATTTGGTAATCCTACAATTCCTGCTTTCATTATTATGATGGTATTACAATTAAACTCGTAAAATAGTTACGAAAATCAGTTTGCAAAATTACATATTTTATTGTTCCCTAACGAAAATGGATTGATTAATTTATAAATTAAAATCCTAAATCTCTTAAAAAAAATCCTTATGAAAGTGTTGCGTAAAATTACAGCCTAAAACAACAATTCAATTAACACCTCCACTCGTATACATTAATTTCCCAATAAAATTATTAATATACACTTTAAAAAAAACCAAAAACACTATTAATCTATTTAATTTTTAAATACCAATTTTTTATAAAAAAGAGAAAGGTTAGATACTGAAATAAAAATACTATTGATTAAATAATAACTAATTGAATATTTTAAAACTAAATTAAAAAGACCAATAAAATCAAACCATAAGAACACAAACACTCCATGAATGTGTATATTTTTTTTTAATAAACTTAATTATTACGTGAAATTACTAAGTACCCAAAAGTAAGTTTTTGTTACCCAAAAAAAACAAATAAGATTGTGATAATTTTACCGCAAAATTAAAAACTAAAATATAAAAACATGAAACAAACAAAAGGTTATTATTTAATAATTATAATATGCTTGATCTTTTTTAGTCAACTTACTTTTTCGCAAAAGCAAATTGATGGTGTAGTAAAAGATGCCCTAGGAGTTCCTATAATGGGAGCTAACATTATTGAAAAAGGTACCACCAATGGTACTGTTACGGATTTTGATGGTCTATTTTCTATAAAGGTAGAAGAAAACGCTACACTTGAAATTACATATATTGGCTATGTATCAAAAGAAATTTTAGTAACAGACAAAACTTCACTACAAATAACGCTAGAAGAAGGTGTTAGTCTCGATGATATTGTCATTGTAGGTTCGAGAGCAGTACTAAGAAGCAATACTACTAGTGCATTACCTGTAGATATTCTATCTAGTAAAGATCTTGTAAGTACAGGGCAGCTTACTTTTGATAAAGCATTACAATACAAAATACCCTCTTTTAATACTGTTCAAACTCCAGTAAATGATGCTACTTCACTATTAGATCCTTATGAAATAAGAAATATGGGACCTAGTAGAACCTTAGTGCTTATAAACGGTAAAAGAAAAAACCTTAGTGCTTTATTATATACACAAACCTCACCAGGTAGAGGAGAAACTGGTGCGGATATCTCAGGAATTCCTGTTGACGCTATTAAACGTATTGAAGTACTTAGAGACGGTGCTTCTGCTCAATATGGTTCTGATGCTATTGCTGGGGTTATGAATATTATTTTAAAAGATGATTATAAATCTGGATCAGCTACACTAAGAACTGGAATTACTAGTGAAAGTGATGGAGAAATGCTAGCTATTAGTGTTAATAACGGCTCAACTATAACAAAAGACAACGGGTTTATAAATTATACTATAGATCTTTCAAAAGTAAGCTTAGCTAATAGACCTGGTACTGTTGATGCCGAAGGGGAATATTCGGATTTTTTAGATAGCTCACATCCACAACCTATTACTTTACAAGAAGTACAAGAGTTTTTATCTAGAAAACCCGATGCAGGTAATATTAATGGATCACCTGAAACTGCTGCAGCTAAATTTGCGATAAATGGTAGTTATGATACTTCAGATAACACAAAACTATATTTTAATGCCGCTTATGTATACAAAAAGGTAAATAGTTTTGCTAATTACCGAACTCCATATTGGAGACGTCAAACTGATTTTAATTATTTATCTGATTTTTTTCCTGCTCCTGGAACTCCAAACAACTATGATGGTTATCTGCCTACATTTGATGGTGATTTAAACGATTATAATGCTACAATTGGTTTCACTACAAATAAAAATGATTGGAAATATGATTTAAGCTTTACTACTGGAGGTAACTCACAAGTGTATACCGTTTTAAACTCTCATAACAGATCTAGTATTCTTGATGATAACAGTGAAAATATTTACCAAGAAAATAGCCCGATTACTTTTAAACCTGGTGGAACTAAATTTAGTCATAATGTAGGAAATATAGATATTTCAAAAGAAGTGTCAGAAAATTTTGCAATTGGACTGGGTGCTGAGTTTAGAAGTGAGAACTTTGAAATAATAGAAGGCGGACTAGCTTCTTACGACGGCGTTGGAGCTGATTCTTTTGCTGGTAATAGACCTGAAAACTCAGGAAAATTTAACAGATACAACTTTGGAGGCTACTTAGACCTTGCCTGGGACATAACTGATGATTTTCTATTAAACGGTACTATTCGTACTGAAAATTACAGCGATTTTGGTAATGCCTTTGTTTGGAAAGTAAGTTCTCGATATAAATTCCTAGACGATAAATACACTGTTAGAGCTTCTGTTTCTACAGGCTTTAGAGCACCTACTCTACATCAGATATACACACAAAAATCTCAATATAGTTTTGTGCCAGGAAGCGGTATACAGGTAAGTGGATTAGTTAATAATGTTTCCCCTCAAGCAAGACAATTAGGCATTCCTCAATTAGATGCAGAAAAGTCTACAAATTTTACTATCGGTGCTGGAGGAAAAATCACAAATAAATTATCGTTCACAATCGATTATTACAATATTAAAGTTTCTGATAGAATAGTATTAAGTAATGAATTAAGCTCTTCTTTTGGAACCATCAGTTACTTTTCCAATGCTTTTGATTCAAGAACATCTGGCTTAGATATTGTTGCCACCTACAAAAAAATACCCTTAGGACAAGGAAAGTTAAATTTTAATTTATCAGGAAACATAACATTAGAGAACAAAAGAACTTCAGATATACCAGAACTTAATGGAGTTATGATTATTGGAGATACACAAGAAGCACTATTATTTACATCTAGACCAAAAACAAAATGGATTCTTGGTACAAACTATAGCATAGGTAAGTTTAATTTTGACCTTAACAACACATACTTTGGAAAAACTACTTTTAAACAAGCTGGTTTAGACAGTAACTTAAGAACAGAATTTATTCCGAAAATTGTAACTGATTTAGGAATTGGATTTAATGCTACAGATAAAATCACTTTAAATCTAAATGTAAACAATATTTTAAATGTATTACCAGAGTGGGAGTTTGTTGCCGAAAACAGTACTGGAGAAGCTTTATTAAATGATCCTGCCCAAGTAAAAAATCAATCTAATTTAATAACTTTTAATCAGCGTTATTCTCAAATGACTTATGATGGATATCACTTTAGTCAACTAGGTACTTTATTCACTTTTTCACTTAATTATAAATTCTAAACAACAAAATAGAGTAACTTAAATGACAAAAAAAACTCCTTTAGAGGAGTTTTTTTTGTTATATCTTGTATTATATTTTACCCCTCAGGGTGCATAAAAGCTTGTTTTTCAAGCAATACCTCTTCTGTTTCTATATTATCGTCATCAGGTACACAACAGTCTACAGGACAAACAGCAGCACATTGTGGTTCTTCATGAAATCCTTTACATTCTGTACATTTGTCTGGAACAATATAATATACCTCATCACTTATTGGTTCTTGTGCATCGTCAGCATTAACCGTCTTACCATTGACTAATACTAAATCTCCATTTAACGACGTCCCATCTGCATATCTCCAATCATCTGAAGCTTCGTAAATTGCTGTATTTGGACATTCTGGCTCACATGCTCCACAATTAATACATTCGTCT
>Ga0209291_1002973_pt1 | contig 13080 bp, 9 predicted proteins | sample GOMGulsemesocosm_FD_184633 | JGI IMG/M metagenome (GOLD analysis project Ga0209291, IMG submission 184633) | Methane-oxidizing microbial communities from mesocosms in the Gulf of Mexico - GOM9B Gulf of Mexico (SPAdes) (version 2) | ecosystem: Environmental > Aquatic > Marine > Cold seeps | place...
TATCAGAAGTTACGGTAATTCCATAATCAGTGCCGTTCTCTAAAACTTCGCTATTCCATAAGTACATCTGCATGCGTGGCGAGCCACCATCAGCAGGTGTCGACATATTCGCATTATTGGTACCGCTGTTATCTTGTACTTCAGCAAGGATAGCATCGCCTTCTTCACCACCACGACCGTAGTTTGAAGTTTGTGCATTACCAGAAGCTTCATCAAAACCATGATCATAATAATCATCATGCAAGTAGTTGTTCACGGTAAATAACGAAACGATCGCTGCCTTACGGTTATTTGATGAGCTAGCAATTTGGTCCGGATCAAATTTGTAATCGAACGTACTATCACTTGTTACTTCTGCCGTGTAGTCGCCATTACCAAAGCCTTGTGGTGCGATTGCATCAACATAAGCAAATACATTGTTACCTTCGGTTGTGGTAGCGCCTTCCGGTAACCAAGGATCCATTGTGCTAATCGGACCATGTGTTAAAGCAACTAATGGTGCATCAAGGTAAGGAGCCGTTAAGTAAGCATCTTCATCTGCGCCAACAGGAGCTGGAATGACATTACCAAATGGGCTATCCCAAGGTTGGCTATCTGCATTTGCGTAAATGCGGTAGTTAAACTCTGCCGCATGGCTAGTCAGGTTTTTCTTGAATAATACTTTGCCCGTCTTAGCTGAAATAACATAGCTGTAATACTCTGACTCTACGGTATCGATACTGCTTGTTTCGATTTCAACGTAATGAGCGGGAACTAATTCATTTTTGTATTCAAAGAATACTTGTTTCGCTCGCGGCGTGCCAACTAACTGTACAGACGATGCGGCTTGATTTTCAGTGCTAAAGGTTTGATATTTTTGAGCTGAATCTTTTGTACTTAGTACGACAGAATCACTGCTGCCCCCCATTTTTCTGAATGCTGCAATAATCGCTGTTTTAGAATCACCAAATGCTTTGGCCATATCTTTAACAAGCGGAGCGCCAGAATTAAGTGATTTGTTTGCTGCAAAATAACCTGATGATGAAACAAGGTTAAGCTCGCGGTCCATTAAGATATTGTATTCGCGATTAAATACTTCAACGCCAGCAACTTCTTGCTTGTATTTTGCGATTCTAGCGCCACGTTTAATATCATGAGTATTGCTTAATACCGCTTTAGAAATCCCGCCTTTAGCTGATGACATACCTGTTAATTGATTTAGGTAAAAATCCGCCGCGAAAGCAAGCTGCTTTTGGGGAGCGATTACGCTAAGACTTGGCTTTTTGATTGAATCACTAGCCCATGCAAATGTGGTACGTTGTAAAGTACGGTCATAATGCGTTTTCATACCACTTTGGGTATTTTGTGCGGCTAATTTTACTTGTTGAGCAGCAATAATCTCGTTCACTGCTTGTGCCGGATTTCCCTTTGAAGCAGAAGCTTCATAAGAAGCGCCACACAAGCTTGTTGCGACAATAGTTGCCACGATAGTTTTATTGAAAGTCATCTGTTATCTCTCTTATATCTTTTATTATTGTATAAATTATATTTTAGTGCCTATCTGATGATACTAATCATTAACATGATCGCAACAAAAAAGTGCTGAGACGTGAGTGTTATGTATGTAAATTTGTGTAAATATTATGTTTTTCTACGGGAATATTCGTGGTTTAGATGTGGATTACGATCGCTGTAGTTATGTCGTTTTAAACTTAAATTACGGCTAAAATGTAGGTAGTTATTAGGTTTAGTTAATTGTTGTGAGATAGTCATCATTGGCCAATGATGACTGATTAATTGTTTTTAATAATGGCTTTCTCCTAAATTGTAACTTTTTATTTCTATTCCGTGTTCTTTTTACCTTTGGTGTTTGTTAAATTTATAGCTTTAGTGGTGCGATGGATTTCAGGCCCCACGTGTTCGCTAACTAGCTAAATAAATACAATACGCAATGGTGAGGTATCTTGTTTGAATGTCTTGGATCTTATTGTAGCAACTGAACCCAAGTAGTGTGTATGCTCAATGGCTAGCCTCTACCTTTTCTATTAACTCGCGTAAGCGCTGAAAAGAGTCGGCGGTGCTATTTTTTAGCGCATTATTAAAGAAAAAAGCGGGTACATTTCCTTGTGGCTCAAGCCATGCTCTATATTGTATCTCGACTTGTTTTGAGTTTGTTTGGGTTATTGTCCAGCGCGAGTTAAGTTGCTCAACACGAACGTATTGGTCATCAATAGCAAAATCGTCACTGCATGATTTAATATCGATAATTATACGTTTAGGTTTGAATGTGGTATGCACGCAGGTGATTAGTTCTCTCGCCATAAATGGCCATGGGCTATTCAGGACTGTTCGTAATAAGAAGTGGTTATTATTGTAGATCTTAAGCGGCGTAATACTCGATACTTCTGGGATCCACTGCGGTGTCTTTGCAAGATCTGATACGACTCTAAAAACGACGTCTCTACTCTTGGTGGTCGTGAATGTTGCCGTTACACGTTTAAATGCACTGCCTTGCTGAGATTCTAGTGAAACGCGTAATGAGTTGGCTTTAGTTGGCTGAATATTTTGTGGTGAAAATATAGCGCAGCCCTGTAATGTCAAAGTGATAATAATCAACAGAATTACAGTAGGGAATGAACGGTTCAATGTAAGGTCCTAGGGCGTCTAGCGAGGGGGGTTGCTACTATACCTCGCTAACACTTATGCACCTACTATTAGTGAGTATGGTCAATAAATCGATTGAAAGTTTTTATTAAATTAAACCTTAAATACTAAAAAATTAACATATATTAAAACGCTTGTTTGTTTTAGTGGCTTGTATTTTAAAGTGTAAAGAAGCTGATTCATCCTAGCGAGTGAAAACTGACCAATAATGAATTGATATTTAACATTATTTCAACGTACACCTGTAAACTGGTCTGACTTGTTGGTTGTTGTGTTTTTCCCTAATATGGCGCGATTATTGACAGAGAATTAGTTCATGAAACAATTAAATCCCACTATTTTTATCTTCGCCACAGCGCTTGTTAGCCAACAAAGTATTGCAGCTGGTTTTCAATTTAATGGTCAATCAGCTTCTGGTTTGGGGCGGGCCTTTGCTGGTGACGCGGTGATAGCTGATACCGCAGCAACGATTGCGCGTAATCCTGCAACCCTTTCGTTATTCGATACTACGACGGTTAGTGTTGGCGCAGTGTTTGTTGATACTGATGTTAGTTTTAAAAACTCTGAATATCGTTATTTTACAGGGAGTGGTTACAACACGATCCCCTTAGACGATGTTCATGACATTAGTGGTAGCAGCGCGGCGCCACATTTGTTTATTGCTCATCCTATGACTGAGAAGTTTAGTGTCGGGTTAGGGCTTTATTCAAACTTCGCTACGACCACCGAATATCAGCCTGACTTTATCCCAGACTTGTTTGGTGGTACCACAAAAGTTCGTAGTGTTAATCTACAGCTTAGTGGTTCATATGAGTTTAATAACCAATGGTCTTTAGGCACCGGACTAGACATTATCTACGCTTCTGGCGAGCTTTATCGAGAGTTTAAAGCCGCTGGACTAAGTAGTTCTGCACCGGCATTAGATGTTGAAACTGATGGGTTCGCGCTAGGATGGCATATTGGCGCAGTATATCAAATTGATAGCGGCCATCGATTTGGGCTAAGCTATCGCTATAGTCCAACGCTCAGTTTTGATGGTGATTTTGTTTTTTCTGGCGTCACCGTGAATGACGATACGCTCAATATTCCATTGCCATCGATGTTTGAATTTTCGGGTTTTCATCAAGTAACCAAACAGACTGCGATTCATTATTCGGCACAGTTTATTCAATGGAGTAACTTTGATGTGCTATCTACCGATAAGGTCGGTGTCTTTAAGCGTTATGATTGGCGTGACACTTGGCATATATCCCTCGGGGCTACTCACGAGTTGAATCAACAGTGGACTGCCCGCATCGGTTATATGTATGACATGGGAGCGGTTGACCAACGTTTATCGATTGCGATTCCTGACTCAGACCGCCAATGGTTATCGGCGGGTGTAAGTTATCAAATTGATCAAGACAGCAGTGTTGATTTGGGGCTTACAATGCTAGTCGGTAAAGATACGTTAGTAACAGAAAATCAATTCCAAGGCGAGCTTAATGTCGCTCAAATCGTGGGTACTACTCGTGCTAATGCGACATTGTTTGGTTTGAGTTATAACATCAGCCTATAACAATCATCACCACACTGACTCTTAAAATCATGCTATTGAGAGTCAGTGTTTTAATCGCAATGCTATTGAACGAGCCTTAGTTAGTCTGAAAATTAACGACTTGATTACGGCCTTGTATAATGGCGGTATCAAGCGCATTATTTGCCGCTAAAATGATATTTTCTGTGGTTAACTCGTCAACAACTGACGGCATACCAATTCCGATGCTTAGTGTGATATTGAGTGGTGCTCCTTGAAAGCATACGTTTGCTATTTCAATTTCACGGCACAATCTATCTGCTAATTGCTTGGCAACATCACTGCTGGTGTTTGGCGCTATAATGGCTAGTTTATGGCCATCATATCGGGTCAGCATATCGCTCTTTCGTAATTTAGTACCGATGAGTAGAGAGAACTTTCTCATTGCGAAATCACCGCATTCGTGACCAAACATAGTATTGATCTGCGTGAAGTTATCCAACTCAATAATTAACAAAGAAAAATCACTGCTATAACGCTTATGCCGATCTATTTCAATGTTGAGCAGATCTAGGAAGTAGGTCTCGTTATAGATTTGGGTCAAGGGATCATTAACTCTAAGGTCATGCAATTGATCGCTGGTTTTTCGGTGTTGGAATGTTTCAAGATGAAGCAGATTGGTTTGCTGCTCTAATTTATCAAGTGTCTTTTTATGCCGTTGGTCTAAGGCTTCAATGGTCTTGCGTATTTGACGGATCACTAAATAATAACCAATAAAGAGCACGATGATAACAACACCGTGACTAGCGACTAGCGCTTGATCGTTAAATCGTTGTAATGAGAAGGCACCATGGCGCCATGTGATAGACAGCAAGGCTATTGCCATCAATGCTGATAGCGGTATGAGCAGTATAGATACAGACCTAAATGCCCGATGGAATGACCTGTTATTATCCAAAATTCCCTCAACTGTGTGATTTGTGTAATAAAATCATTTACGTCATCAATTGTATATGACAATTACAGTCATTAATACTCTGTTGTGACTAGTGAGGAATGTTTATTATGTGAGCAGTGTTGGGTCAGAGCGCAAAGGTTGAACTCTTAGGGGGATTGATGATTAATCATGTCGCTAAAGTGGCTAGGGAGTTGGCCATCGAATGTAAGTGAACATTGCGACGACTACTCCTCCTTAAGGGCTTTATTTATATCGATGGCGGCGATTGCCTAGGCAACGACATTTTGTAATGATGTGATATCACGTGAACGTGGCGTTAAGTGCTCTGGATCAAAGGTCGTTTCGAGCTTACCGCCTTTATAAACATCGAATTTACGAAAACCTAGACGAACTTGGCCGGTGCGGCGTTCGATTAGCCTTTTCTCGTCGATAACTGATTCTAGAGAGGCTTCTAACTGCTTTCTTGCGCGGTGAACTTGGATATTAATTAAGGTCTCGGACGCTCCGAGCATCTGCATCAATTCTTCGATGTACACCCAACCACATTCGGTATCATCTTTCTCGCCCTCTAAGTCTTTAATACTTTGCCGTGTCAGTAACAGCAATAGATAGTGATGACTTCGTACTAGAAGATCCAGTTCACCTAAATGGCTTTCCAGTTTAGCGCTAGTTGTTTCTTCATCCTGACTGGTGAAAATCTGTAATTTCAGATCTGATAAATTAACAGTAGCGTCATTTATTATCATGGTGCAATTGGTCGTGCTTGCCAAAACAATTTGCCACTTCTTGCCACCAATAGTCAGCCAGTCACCATCTTTTAAACAACGTTGCTTTTGTTGATGCTCAAGTACCCAGTTATTGTTAGTGCGTTGAATACTTAGCTCGCAGTTCACTTGATTGGGAAAGTAGTTAATACTTTTGAGTGGTAATGTTGCTTCTATTGGGCTATCTGCATCGTTCTTTTGGCAGATAAAGTCGGTTGGAGCCTTCGCGTCTGAAAATTGAACTTCAATGCCATTGTGGGGGCCTATAGAGATGACGTCATTTTTCTTCAGTGATATTTGGGCGTATTTGGCGATACGTTCACCGTTAAGCCAGGTACCGTTGCGGCTGTAATCGACTAAATACCATCGCGAGACATTATATTCGATTAAAAAATGCAAACGTGAGACCGCTGGTTCATTTAAACAAGTATCGACTGCATTGGCTAAGCGACCAAAAAGGTGACTCTGTTTTAAATGGATAGTGTGGTTATTTGGTCCAATTATCTGTGCCATTTTGCCTCCGGTGTCGTAATGCCAAGATGCAAGCGATGGCAGCCATAAATAGTATAGAACAACACAGCATACAAAATTTAGATCAACTTTACTACGGCAATTGTTGTGATCTCTTTTGGGCCCATTGTTCGATCAAACGGCGGTAGGCGGGAAGCAACCCTTGATTATCTCTAAGTTTTTCAGTCGCTTGATTGATTTCTTCTTTCATTTCGGCTGTGGCGATTAAGATCATCGCTAGCGCCCATTGATGAGAAAAACTTGATTTATTATTAAGCTGATATTTTTCAACTAAATTTAACTTTTTGATATTAGGGTTATTCCAATGTTGAAATAACTCACTGAGGGCTTTAATAGCTGCTGAATTTTCAAAATCTGGATAGGTATCTAACGCATCATTTAATTGCTGCACATAGTCATCAGCCGGGAGCCCTAATTGAATCCGCATCGCCGTTACCCAGCAAATAATTCCAATATAATTTTTTACCACGATGGTGTGATGAGGGAATTGTTCCGCTAGCTCCTTTCGATAGTCGATCACATTATCAAATTTTGCGGTCCATTGCTGATTATCCGTAAATTCTTTCTCTGCCTCGAATTGCAGTAAGAAGCCTTCTAAATCGAGTAAGTAGGTATTGTCGCTATTTATGCTTTTGGCCTTTTCTAATAGCGAATTGGCACGGTCAAAATTTATTTCTTGAACGACACCTCGATACAAAGCCAGTTCAATTTTATCGATAGCAATCGCGGTGGCGTAATAGTTGGCGACAAAGTGGTTTCCATCGACGGCTAGCACCCTGTTTAATATCGTTGATGCTCCCTGAAGCATTGCGCTTCGCTCTGCGGGTTTGCTGGTTTCTGACATATTACGCATGGTTGATGCGGCATTCACTAAACTGCCGATGTGTTGAGGAAAGCGGCGATTCGCTTCGATATAACTTCCGATCGCTTGCTCAAAAAGGATGCTACTGCGTTCAGGGGTTGAACTTTCACGCACTTGCAGTGCGCGAAAGCGTGTTAATGTCCCAAGTTCATTAAAATAATAATAATCTTTGTGCTGCTCTGCGACATTTTTCAATGCATTAATCGCATTTTGGGTCGCGACATCGGTATTGATGTTTGCTGTCCTTTGTTGTTGGATGATGCTGGCATATAAGCTGCCTAGAGAGAACCATATTGCGGAGGATTTTGGCTTGAGCTTGGACGCTACTAACAACTTATTCTCGGCAACTGTAAGCCAGTCTTGTGAGACACCACTGGTGTAATGCTGATTCATGCTATAGACGTGAGCTAGTTGACCAAAAATATGGTGACTATTGAAATTATTGGCATTGATCATCAATATTTTATCGTAAGACTGTTGTAAGTTTAGCATTACCTGCTGCTCAATCTTTTGACCACTTTGATTGCGTACGCGTAGCTCCATTAGCTTAGCTGTTAAAGGTCTAAGGTTAACATCGAGCGAACTCGGTGCTAGCTGTTTGGCTTTTTGGTAGTAGTCTGTGGCTTGCTCCACCGTTGACATCACTTGGTCGTAATTTACGCCTGCTTCATGTAATTCACTTGCCTTGGCGAGAAAAATATCGCCATAGAGTAGCTCATCTTGAAAATACCAACTCGGTAAGTCTTTGCTGTTGTCGAGAATGTTGATAGCGCCAGCCCAATCCCGCTGGTAATAAGCGAGTAATGCCTGTGCATATGATTGATATGGCGCCGAGTCGATGTGTTGGGTTAGCAATTTTATTGCTGGTTCCTTGAGGCGCTGTTCTAAATTTTGTTGTCGCGAATGACGAATGTCTGCATCGGCAATATTTAGCAGCGTGGTGTATTCTTGATTAAACAAGGCGCCATAAGATAGTGCCAGATAGAACGCCGCTTGTTCTTTTCCGTCAAGCCGGTGAGCTTCTTCAAGGTGGTGTACTGCTTTTTTTTCCTCACCCAAAAGATGATAAATCCGGCCTATTACGTAATGAGTTGACCCTAATAATATGGAGTTAACACTCGATAGTTTCGTTTCAAGCTCTAGCGCCTGTTGCAACCATTGATGATGCTTTGCCTCTGTATTATGGACCGGTGACATATACGTCAGCTGTGCTTGGTATTCTAGCTCCTTAATTGTGCTGTTGAAATCGAGTAAAGCCTGCTGACGAGTTGACTGCATGGCTTGATCGTACTGCTGTCGAGCAATTAACCCAATGATAACAACGATAGCAATGGTTGCCGCAGAGACTAACCAGCGGTGCTTGATTAATTTTTGCTTGAACCAATAAAGCTTGCCAGTGCGGGCTGATATCGGTTCACCATTGAGGAAACAGGTAATATCAGCGGCAAGTTCTAATGCCGATTGATAGCGGGCTAATGGCTCTTGGGCCATACATTTTGCAATAATAACCTGCAGATCGGTCGGCAGTTTTGTGTGTTGTAAACGAGTTAACCGTGGCGTGCTGTCGTTATGTGGAATGAGCTCTTTCGTTAAGCAAAACAGCATGCTAGCGCCAATGGCATAAATGTCACAGCGTCTGTCTATTTTATTAATGGTTTTGTCATAGAGCTCTGGCGCAATAAAGTACGGCGTACCCGTTGTTGGTGCACCACTACGATTGTCAGCTTCTGCTGCTAACCCAAAATCAATCACTAGCGGTTCCATGCTATCTGCGGAGAGATTGACCATGATATTGGCAGGCTTAAAATCACGATGAATTAAACCATGGCTATGAGCTGACTGGAGGCCAATGATCACCTTCTTAAACAACAGTAATATTTGCTCTAGTGTGAGTTCAGGCGCTAGTTCTTCCAAACTCATACCTTCGATGTATTGCATCACTAAATAAGTGCCATGCTCAGATTGGATAACTTCATAAATGGGGCAAATATTCGGATGTTCAACGTTGGCTTGAGCACGAGCCTCTAACACCATCTTTGATTGGTTATTGTGAGGGTTTAGTAGAAATTTCAACGCGACATTGCGCTCGAGCACATTATCAAACGCTTGGTAGATTAATCCTGCGCCACCTCGACCGATTCTTCTTACACAGCTAAAGCGCGCCTCAACCTCGATTGGAAATTGATTCTCGTGATGGCTTATCGCAGCAGTCGATACGATATTCTCATTGCTATCACCTAGGATCACGGTATCGCCAACGAAAGTATGGGTTGTAGACATAACTATATGTATTCACCTAGGTTAATTGTAAAAGGAGCAATAGTTTGAATATCTTAGCAAAGTTAGTTACCTTACGATAGAAACAAGACGTTTTTTAAGCAATACATTGATAATTCAATTAAATGGAGAAAAAAATGACAGCTACGACAAAGTTTACAATGTCCGCACAAGGTTCTGGGGCTGGTGTATCAGCTATAGTTGGTGTCGATATTGAGCAAGATTCATTCGTCGAATTTGCAGTGGATGATAATCTAAAAGAATATATTCATAATCCGGAGTATAAAGTTGTTTTCACATGGTGCCTAATTACAGGCGGAAATAACGAGCATTTAGAGGATAAACTCACCGTAAAAAATGATAGCAGCTTTGGCTTTAAAGTTAATGGTGCTGGTCGATATCATTACAACCTAACTGTTAAGTATCTCGGTGATGGTCTTGGTGATACCGTCGCAGGTGGCGCTGGCGATATTATCGTTAAGTAGTATATTGAGATGGATGATAGTGAGGCATAAGCGCTACCTTGCATCATCCTTGTTGAAACGGTAGTTTGTTTTTTCAGTACCTAGATAATATTTTTTCTTTAATTTATCTATCTATGGCTAGCCGAATATCAAGACCCTCCTGATAAATTCATTATCATACTAACCTAACAATCCCTTCAACCTTCTTCTCGTTTAGACCTTCTTCTAATGTCTGCATGGTTAAATGTTGAACATGTTTGGTACTGTTGTTACCCTAGGCGACTTGATAAATGGAATAGCAATTAGGAGGCTATTATCAAAGAGGTTATTGACGGAATATATGAAACCAAAAAAATGTTATTAGAAATTAATGAGCTAGATGTTTCTAAATTTTTTAAACGATGTTCGGGCTATCAGCAGCGTTATAAACATGAAAAAGAGGCGTTAATACGCATGAAACATGTTGAGAATGTCCCACGGCTTTTAACATTTCAAGATGAAAACACCAAATTAATTATGTCAAGAGTGCCAGGTAAAAGAGTTGATACGCTTAGTGAGAAAAACTTTTTAGATCTAACGTCTATTGTCGCTCAAATGCTTGATGTTGGGGTCGCACGTCATTCGATGCCGATTCGAGATGTTCTGGTTGATGATAGCGGACAGATAAGCTTAGTCGATTTTTAGCGCTCGACGATATCAAACTATCCATGGCGCCCAGATTGGATTGTTGCTAAAAAAGTGACTGAGTATCACCTTTCCCGCTTGATTGGAGAGCATCAACCACAGATGCTAACGCTCCAACAAAAAAGGAAGCTTGATAAAGCCAATAGAATCAGAAATTCGTTAGCGATTGTGAAACGTATAAGGGCTTATATTCGTCGTAAGTAGCCAATTGGCTCAGTGGTTTTGAAATTAATGATCCCTAAACTAACCATCACTATGTATTATCGCTATAATGACATTAATTAAGCAGTAGTGCAGTGAATTTGGAAGGTTTATGAATAAGTGGGTATGGTTGTTTTGCTTTCTTTTTGCTCACGGTGTTGTAGCTAAAGAGGCTACAACTGTTGAACTAGAGGTTGGGTTATTAGTCGCTAGCAAAGGGCAACGTAAAGTTTACTATGAGCTAGCGCGACAATTTGAAGCGAAACATCCCCATATCAACGTAACTTATGTCGCTAAAGATGATCAAGGCTATAAATCATCGATAGAAGGGTGGCTTACTGCTGAACGTGGTTTGGACCTTCTATATTGGCAGGCGGGCGAACCTCTATTCCAATTTGTACGCCGTGGCTTGATCGAACCACTAGACCTGCAATGGCAGGACCAACAGTGGTACTCTGATTTCACTCCAAGTGTTCAGGACGTTGTTAGTGTCGATGGATCTCCATACGGATTGCCATACTCATATTATCAATGGGGTTTTTATTATAAAAAATCTCTGTTTAGTAAACTCAGGTTACAGGCTCCGACAACGTGGCCCGAATTTCTTGAAGTATGCCGCCGTCTCAAGGCGAAAGGCTTATCTCCTATTGTGCTCGGCAGTAAAAATCATTGGCCAGCCGCGAGTTGGTTTGATTATTTTAATCTACGAATCAATGGCCTTGAATTCCATCGCCAGCTGTTACAAGGTCAGATATCTTACCGTGATAAACGTGTCGCAAAGGTGTTCAATACATGGAAAACATTAATTGATCGTGGCTACTTTGTTAAGTCGTCATCAACGCTAATGTGGAAGGAAGGGTTACCTTATTTATATCGGGATTTAGCGGGAATGATGTTAATTGGTAATTTTGTTGAACAGCATTTGCCAAAACACTTGGCGCACGATATCGGTTTCTTTCGCTTCCCACAGATTAACGCTGATGTCGCCTATTATGAAGAAGCGCCGATGGAGATATTTATGGTGCCCAAAAATAGTCGTCATAAAAAAGAAGCGAAACAGTTTTTAGCGTTCATTGGTCGGGCTAATATTCAAGCCTCGTTGAATGATGGCTTAGGCTACATTCCCCCTCATATTCATGCCAAGAAAAGTAGTAGCTACTTTATTCAGCAGGGCAGTAAAATATTGCGTGAAGCACAGGGTTTGTCTCAATTTTACGATCGTGACACCAATCGCGAAATGGCCGCCGCAGGGATTAAAATACTATCGGAGTTTTCACGTAGTGGTAATGTCGAGGCGGCAATAGCTGCACTTGAAAAACAAAGGTTACACAGTGAAAACTAGCTTACATTGGTACTAAAAATGGATGTAGCCGGCGATAATTTTTTGCATCGCGCCATTGAATTGGAGTTTATCAATCGCAAGATTGATCGCGGGTAAGAGGTGAGAAAACTCTTTACGCAGCCGAAAACGAAGCATGCCCTGAGAGTGTAATTGTGTAAAGGACACCTGAATATTGAGTTTATTAGCCCAATAGGATGCGGGACGATCCCCTGAAATAATCACCTCGACTCGTTTTTTGTCGAGCGCAATAATGAGTTCACGCTCAGAAGAGAAGTAGACATGACTATATTGGCCTTGGTCATGATAAATATAACCTCTCACCACACCAACATTGGTTAAGTTATTACGATCGATTTTTTGGCGATAATCAGCTCTAGTTACAAAATATTCCTTTATCGGGATTATCCCCTCACTGTATACATAGTCGGTGTGATTAACCGGTTCAGGTAACCAATCTAAGCTGATTAGGTCAAAGTCTATATCCCCTTTTTCAAGGGCGTAATTAGTGCGTTTGGGTGGGAATGTGACTTTTTCCCCGATGATATTCGCGTCTAAGAATATCAACTCAAGTATTTCCGGTAGAATTCCTGGCTGGTCAGTGCCATTCGTATAGTACGGATACCAAGCGTTCGAGCCAGATGGATCGTATTTAAGATAAGTTGGTTCACTGCTCTGCGCATAGCTACTGACGAAAGAAAATAGCAAGATGAAACACTTGTTGAGAATGTGAAAGTTTGTCACGTATTAGCTTCTTAATTGTTACAGCATGTTAATGGTATCAGTTTGATATAGCCTTGGCGAACCATAAAAATCAATAATGTATTATGCCAATTACAAT
>Ga0209291_1002974_pt1 | contig 13080 bp, 9 predicted proteins | sample GOMGulsemesocosm_FD_184633 | JGI IMG/M metagenome (GOLD analysis project Ga0209291, IMG submission 184633) | Methane-oxidizing microbial communities from mesocosms in the Gulf of Mexico - GOM9B Gulf of Mexico (SPAdes) (version 2) | ecosystem: Environmental > Aquatic > Marine > Cold seeps | place...
TTTCAGGGCCTACGGATTTAGATTGTATAAATGTTTCGCAAGCAGTAACTATTGAAGTGTCAGGAGTACCACAAGGGTATGATGCCAATGTAACGACACTTGCTTTTGCAGATTCACATGAAATAGTTGCTACAGCTACATCAACAATACCCGGAATAGTATTTTGGTATAGTTTAGATGGAAGTGAGCCAACAATGGATGGAACGTTTACGAATGTATCTCCAGGGATACATATTGTAACTATTTCTGATGGAAAAAACTGTTGGACACGTGATGAAACAGTAACAATAATTGATTACCCACATTTCTTTACACCAAATGGTGATGGGATTAACGATACATGGGCAATTATAGGGCAAGAAGGAATTCCAATTTCTCAAATTTATATCTTTGATCGATTTGGGAAGTTATTATCACAACTTGATCCTGATGGAGCTGGTTGGGATGGTACATATAATGGAAGTCAAATGCCAGCATCAGACTACTGGTTCAAGATTATTTATATTGAAGGAGATGATAGCACTCAAAAAGAGTTGAAAGCACATTTCTCTTTAAAGAGATAATTATATAATTAATTATAACATAAAAAAAGCCTCACATACAGTGAGGCTTTTTTTATTACATTTGTGTTAATGTATAAAACAATAATATCAAGTTGGAAAAATGTATTGCAATTAGAGTTTGAAAAAGAATATTTTCAAAAACTAAACACTTTTGTTGCTAACGCTTATAAATACGACACATGTTTTCCGGAGCAAGAACAAATATTTGCAGCATTCAATCATTGTGCATTTGAAAATGTAAAAGTAGTAATTATAGGTCAAGATCCATACCATGGGAAATGTCAAGCTAATGGACTTTGTTTTTCGGTACAAGATGGTGTAAAACACCCGCCTTCATTGGTAAATATTTTAAAAGAATTATGTGTCAATTATAATACATTGTATCCAGCAACAGGAAATTTAGAGGCTTGGGCAAAACAAGGTATTTTATTATTAAATGCAACTTTAACAGTTAAAGAATCTATGGCTGGGAGTCATCAAAAACAAGGCTGGGAAACATTTACGGATGCTGTTATTAAAATGATTTCCGATCAAAAAGAAAATGTAGTGTTTTTACTTTGGGGAGGTTATGCAAAAAAGAAAATTAAATTAATAGATACAAATAAGCACTGTGTTTTGGAAACAGGTCATCCATCGCCTTTAAGTGCCAACAGAGGCTATTGGTTTGGTAACGAACATTTCTTAAAAACAAATGGGTACTTGAAATCTAATAATATAATTGAAATTGATTGGTTGTTATAGACTATAGACCAATTCCTCATAAGAAGCTTTTCTTGGAATAATATCCAATTCTAGCAATCTATCTTGAATTTTAGTAACTGTTTTTGGGTCAAGGTTTTCTTGTGACCATTCAGTTATCCCCATCCACTCTTGTACATCTTCTAATTTTTGATCATATCTGTGTGCAATCATTTTGTCAATACTCGGAATCATTTTAAATTCTTCTGTGGTGATGTTAATGATTTCTAAAATATCTTTAATAGCATCTTCATTTTCTTGAAGCACTTCATTTCTGACAGCGATAACAAAACAAGGCCATGGTGTAGGGCAGTGGTCTATTATTCTAAAGGTACCATTATCAACATAGGGTTTTGTGGTGAATTTTTCCCACATAAAATAATCGCCTATTCCATTAGGTAATCCTAAAACAGCGCCATCAAGATTTTTAATTACTTCAAAGTCCAAATCTTTTTTAGTGTCCCAATTATTATTTTCGGCATTTACATAGGCCATTAAATGTGAACCAGATCCGTAGCGACTAATTGCGGCTTTTTTTCCTTTAAGGTCATTTATAGACTTATAAGAAGAATTGTTTGCGACATGAATTCCCCATACTAAAGGAGATTTGGTATAAACTTGAACTATTTTACATTCATTACCATCAATAATATCACGGATAATTCCTTCAGTGAGAATAACGGCCATGTCTATTTCTTTATCACGTAAAGCTTTACACATTTGACCTGTACCACCAAAAAAATCATGCCAACGCAAATTGATATCCTTTTCATGGTAGGACTTATCACGAAGGGTTAAATACCAAGGCAAATTAAAATGTTCAGGAACTCCTCCAATTTTAAAGTTTTTCATAGTACTATGATGTATGTGCTTTCTATTATTTGGTTACTATTTAACTAATTTATCTAAACAATATACAATTAAATCATCTATTGTTTTATCAGCGCTTTCAGAAAAAGCCCCTGTAGCTCTATTGGCTAAAATAGCATTCATAGATACTGCTTTGTGACCGAGTAATTTAGCTAAGCCATAAATTCCTGCAGTTTCCATTTCTAAATTAGTAATTTGCATTCCTTCAAAATTAAAATCAGCTAATTTATCATTCAATTGGTTGTCCTGTAAACTCAAGCGTAAAACACGTGATTGAGGTCCGTAAAAACCTACGTTTGTAGCTGTAAAACCATTAATAACCTTATCAGATTTAAATTTATCCCCCAACGATTCATCATAAGCAACAACATATGGTGTTGATTTATCTTCTGACCAGTCAGTTTGTTCCATTAAAGCTTCCGATAAGGCAGCATTCTGAACGTGTTTGCTGTCATAAAAATGTAGTAAACTATCAAAGCCGACAGCTAATTCAGAAATTAAAAAAGAATCAATAGGGATTGTATTTTGTATTGTTCCGGAAGTACCTATCCTAATAATATCTAATGAAGTATGTTTAGGTTTAATAGTCCTTGTTTTAAAATCAATATTTACTAACGCATCTAATTCATTAAATACAATATCAATATTATCAGTACCAATTCCTGTAGAAATTACAGTAATTCGTTTTCCTTTATAAAAGCCAGTTTCAGTCTTAAACTCACGTTTTTGTTTAGATACTTCAATAGTGTCAAAATACTTTGTTACACTACTAACTCTATCAGGGTCACCAACAGTAATTATAGTAGTGGCTAAATCTTCAGGAAGTAAATTTAAATGATAAATACTTCCGTCATTATTAATGATTAATTCTGATGTTTTAAGTTTCATTAAAATCTTATATATAGGGCAAAAATAACTATAATTTTAATAATTTACCGCCAATTTCATCGTATAAGTAATTGTATTTTAATGAGCCTCCTAAATAGGAAAGGTCATTTTTAATGGAATGGTAATAGTTTTGCTTTTTTTGAAGTACATCATGACCCAAATCATTCAAAATCACTGGAGAAAAGCTACGAAACAAATCATTTAAATCGCTTATTTTTTTTTCATACTGTAAATCTCCAAATCCATATATACCCTGATTATGAAGTAATTTCTTAATAAAACTTTTTTTTGACGAATATGAACCTTTAAGTGCGGTTTCTAAAATGGTGTTTTCAATTTTGTTTAATCCATTTTTTATAGTTGGAAATCGTTGCAGATGAGCTTTAATAGCATCAGGTAAATGCGTAAAATGCGAATGAGAATCTGTTATTATATTTTGTAGTTGTAAAGGTGATTTTGAGCAATACAATTGCCAAATATAATCTGCATACCCTATGTCATCTTTAGTAAGAATATCCCGATTATTATAATAGGATAGAAGCTCTTTTTGTGTTAATTTATTTAGTCTCGGGGATTTATTGGAGTCGGTATTGTTTTCTGGGCAAACTAATGCTAATGTTGCGTTTGGGCGATGCTTTTTTAACCATGAGATAACAGCAATCATATTAATTTGGCAAAACAAGTCATGCTCAAACCATAATATAATTTCCTGTTGATATTTATGATTACACAAGTTTCTAAATTCTTTTAAGGTGTTATTTATAAAGTGCTTTTTTGTTATTTTGTAGTTTCTAGAAAAAAAATCAAATCTAGATTTCCAAAAACTCTCTGAACCAACATCAATAGTAGTTTTTCCTTCACAAAGCATTTCACGCCATGTAACGATATCACCATCTATCTTTAGCTTTTGTAATGCCAATGTAGTGTTGTCTCCGTTTGTAATATGTAATTGAGTAGGTTTCATATAAGTTGTACCGAGGTTAGTAATACAATCCTATATAAAGGTAAGCATATCTTTTCAATATTAATATTTTTTAACTTATAATTACTTCTTAAGTAGTTAACATTCAGTGTCTTGGGTTTGGTTTTTTATATTGCTGGCAGACATTGCTTTTATATGTTAAAATGGCAATAGTGGTTCAAAAAAAAATCGAATTTCTAATTTGGAAACTCGATTTTTTTTTGAACGATGTAAACAGGGAAAATTATCCGCCAACGCGTTTTACTTTAAACCCTTTGGTAATTAGTAATTCCATTATAGTATCTCTATAATCTCCTTGAATAATTATTTTATCATCTTTAAAACTGCCTCCAACACTTAGTTTTTGCTTCAGTTCTTTTGCAAGTGCTTTAAAGTCGGAAGTAGCACCAGTATAACCATCAATAATGGTTATCGGCTTTCCCTTACGCTTTTCATACTTACATAACAATGGTTCCTCTTGCAGCCAAATACCTGATTTTTCAGGAGCAATTTCTTTAGTTTCTTCGTGTTCCGGAAACAAGTTTTTAAGTTGATCTTTTAAATCCATTTTATTATATAATTATTTTTTAACTAACCCAAGTTCAATAAGTCTTTCAGTTAAGAAATCTCCTGCGGTAATATCTTCAAAACCTTTAGGGTTTTCTTTGGTAATACAGTTTTCTAAACAGTTTAATGGCATCTCACTCACTGGATGCATGAAAAACGGAATAGAATAACGTGAAGTTCCCCAAGATTCTTTCGGAGGGTTCACTACACGGTGTATTGTTGATTTTAAACGATTGTTTGAATGACGTGATAACATATCACCAACATTAATAACTAATTCATCTGGTTGAGCAATAGCATCATGCCAATCACCATTATGATCTTGTACTTGTAAGCCTTTACCATGAGCACCCATTAATAGAGTAATCAAGTTAATATCGCCATGTGCTGCAGCACGAACTGCATTTTTAGGTTCTTCGGTAATAGGTGGGTAGTGGATTGGTCTTAAAATACTATTCCCGTTTTTGATGTAGTTATCAAAATAAAACTCATCTAAGTCTAAAAACAAGGCCAATGCACGTAATACATAAACTCCAGTTTTTTCTAACATTTTATAAGTCTCTTTACCAACAGAATTAAAATCAGCCAATTCGTTTACAGTTACGTTATCAGGGTATTCGGCTTTCAAGGTATGGTTATTCTCAACATATTGACCAAAGTGCCAAAATTCTTTTAAGTCACCTTCTTTTTTTCCTTTAGCAGATTCTTTCCCAAAAGAAATATAGCCTCGTTGTCCACCAATTCCTTCAATTTCATAAGAACGTTTAGTTTCTACTGGTAATTCAAAGAAGTTCTTGATTTCCCCATATAAGCTAGAAACAAGTTCGTCGCTCAAGAAGTGACCTTTTAAAGCAACAAATCCAATTTCTTGATAGGCTTTTCCTATTTCATTAATAAATTTTTGCTTTTTTATGGGGTCTTCTGATAAAAAATCAGATAAGTCAACACTAGGTATTTTTTGCATATTTTTAAGTATAAAAATAGTTAATAACTCTTCGTTAAGTAAAACATTTGATTACAACAAATGTAGTAAAAACAAGTGTTCAATACAATTCAAATAAAAGAAGAGTTATTAACAATTACATGTATTTGAAACTTTTTTGATTACCTAATATTCAAAAAAGGAAGCTGTAAATTGTTATTTTATTAGTAATAGAGGCTAGATATTGTTAAAAAAAGATGCTGTTGTTTTTGATACTAATATTTTTTTACTCAAATTTGATATAAATAAAATAAAATGAACCCAACCATAACCGAAAATACCCCAATAACTTTCGATAGAAAAGAGTTATCTAACACTACTTTATTACAATTATATAGTGCAATGCTTAAACCTCGAATGATTGAGGAAAAGATGCTTATTTTGTTACGTCAAGGACGAATTTCAAAGTGGTTTTCTGGTATTGGCCAAGAAGCAATTTCAGTAGGGGTAACCTCAGTATTAAATAAATCAGAGTATATATTACCAATGCATCGTAATCTAGGTGTATTTACCACTAGAGAAATTCCGTTATACAGACTGTTCTCTCAATGGCAAGGAAAAGCAAACGGATTTACAAAAGGTAGAGATCGTAGTTTCCATTTTGGTACTCAAGAGTTTAATATTGTAGGAATGATATCACATCTAGGGCCTCAATTTGGTTTAGCTGATGGTATTGCTCTAGGTAATTTACTAAAAGATAATAAAGAAGTTTGTGCAGTATTTACCGGTGATGGTGGTACTAGTGAAGGAGATATTCATGAAGCGTTAAATGTAGCTTCTGTATGGAGTTTACCTGTATTATTTTGTATCGAAAATAACGGATACGGATTATCAACTCCGGTAAGTGAGCAATTCAATTGTGAACATTTAGCCGATAGAGGTAAAGGGTACGGAATGGAAAACCATATTATTGATGGTAATAATATTTTAGAAGTATATACTAAAGTTCAGGCTTTGGTAGAAGATATGCGTATAAACCCTCGTCCAGTTTTATTAGAATTCAAAACGTTTAGAATGCGTGGACATGAAGAGGCGAGTGGTACAAAATACGTCCCTCAAGACTTAATAGATGCATGGGCGATAAAAGATCCGATAGAGAATTTTAAAACCTATTTAGAAAGTGAAGGTATTTTAAATGAAGCTATAGAAGCTGAGTTACGTGAACAATTTAAACAGGAAATTAATGACAATTTAAAACTTGCTTTTGATGAACCTGAAATTGAAATAGATTTAAGCACTGAGTTAGGTGATGTATTCCATTCTCATAATTATCAACATGTTGAAAAAAACAACAACGTAGAGAAGATACGTTTAGTAGACGCTGTTTCTAACGGATTACGACAGTCAATGGAAAAACATGATGACCTGGTTATCATGGGACAAGATGTTGCTGAATACGGTGGTGTTTTTAAAATTACCGATGGTTTTGTTGAAGCCTTTGGAAAAGAAAGGGTTCGCAATACACCAATTTGCGAATCAGCAATAATTTCTGCTGCTTATGGTTTATCAGTAAGCGGAATTAAATCGGTTATGGAAATGCAATTTGCTGATTTTGTATCCTCTGGATTTAATCCAATAGTAAATTTATTAGCGAAATCACATTACCGCTGGGGACAGAATGCTGATGTAGTAGTTCGTATGCCTTGCGGTGCAGGTGTAGGAGCAGGGCCTTTTCACTCACAAACTAATGAAGCTTGGTTTACGACTGTTCCTGGTTTAAAAGTAGTATATCCTGCTTTTCCAGCAGATGCCAAAGGATTGTTAGCAACATCAATTGAAGATCCCAATCCAGTATTATTTTTTGAACATAAAGCCTTGTACAGAAGTATTTATCAGGATGTACCTACGGATTATTATACCCTTCCATTAGGAAAGGCAAGTCTTTTAAAAGAGGGTGCTGATATTAGCATCATTACTTTTGGTGCTGGGGTACATTGGGCTTTAGATACCTTAGAGCAAAATCCAGATATTTCTGCAGATTTAATCGATTTAAGATCTTTAGTTCCTTTGGATAGAGAAGCGATTTTTGCTTCAGTAAAGAAAACCGGAAAAGCTATTATTTTACAAGAAGATAATGAGTTTGGTAGTTTTGGTTCTGATTTATCAGCCTTAATTATGGAAAACTGTTTTGAAGCTTTAGATGGACCTGTAAAGCGTGTGTCAAGTATAGAAACACCAATACCTTTCTTGCCAACATTAGAAAAACAATACCTTGCTAAAGATAGGTTTGAAGACGAGTTAAAAACCTTATTGGCATATTAAAATAAGTTAAAACAGTCACAAAATAATAGCTGTAATACTCTTACGGCTATTATTTTGTATATTTACGCAGTGAAATTTTTTGTAACCATATTTGCTTTATTAATTTTAATGCCACCTGCGCAAGCACACATTGATGTGATAGCGTTTGATGCTGTTGAATTGCATGTAGATGAAGATTATTTTAATGAAGCGCATCAACAAGAGCATCATAATCACGATAGTGAAGATGAGAAACAATCTGAACACCATCATCACTGTACAATGTTAGGTTTTTCGTTTGCAATAATTAACACTAACGTTAACTATACCTTATTCCTAGGTTTTGAACAAAAGATAGAGATTATTTCTTATGATAATCTTCATGAAAACAGTTGCTTAGATCAACTTTTTCAACCTCCTCAGATTGCTTAATTGAATAATTTTAATTTCCGTAAAAACGGAAATGTTATGTATTTACCTCTAAACAATAGAGTAAATACATATTTCAATTAATTACAATCAAAAAATAGAAACAAGTAAAGAGTCTTTATGCTTTATTCTTAATGCAAAGCAGTTTTAATTCTATTTTTTAAACAAAAAATCAAATGATTAACAAACTTATTAAATTTTCAATCAATAATAAATTTATTATTGCATTGTTTACGTTAGCACTTATTGTTGGTGGTATTTACAGCGTAAAACAAGTTCCTGTAGATGCCGTTCCAGACATTACAAACAATCAAGTACAAATAATTACCCAAGCGCCCAATTTAGGTACAGAAGATATTGAGCAGTTTGTTACCTATCCGGTAGAAGTAGCAGTAGCAAACTTACCAGAAGTAACAGAAATTCGTTCTATTTCTCGTTTCGGACTATCTGTAGTAACAATCGTTTTTAGTGACGATATAGATACGTATTTACCTAGACAGTTGGTATCAGAAAAATTAACTGAAATAAAAGCGAACATTCCGGAAGGATTTGGGACACCGTTTATGGGGCCCATATCTACGGGGCTAGGAGAAATTTATCAATATACTTTAGAGGTGACGCCGGAGTTTAAAAACAAATACGATGCTACCGAACTACGAACTATTCAAGATTGGATTATCCGTCGACAAATGGCAATGGTTCCTGGGGTAGTAGAGGTAAATGCTTTTGGTGGAAATGCTAAACAATATGAAGTTAGTATTGATCCGAATGAATTAAATGCAATAGGATTAACTATTAACGATGTTTATGAAGCTTTAGAAAATAACAACCAAAATACTGGTGGAGCGTATATTGAGAAAAACCATCAAGCAAATTTTATCCGTGGAGAAGGCTTAGCCCGTAGCTTAGATGATATTAATAATATCGTAGTTGACAATAAAGGAGGTATTCCAATTACGGTTAAAGATATTGGTACTGTTCAGTTTGGTTCGGCAACCCGTTATGGGGCGTTAACCAAAAATGGAGAAGGAGAAGCCGTTGGGGGAATGATTTTAATGCTGAAAGGAGCTAGTACCGATGAAGTGATTAAAAATGTTACCAATAGAGTTGCTGAAATTCAAAAGTCACTACCAGAAGGAGTTGCCATAAAACCATTTTTGGACAGAAGTAAATTAATAGCCAATACTACATCAACTGTTAAAACAAACTTAGTAGAAGGAGCTTTAATAGTCATTTTTATTTTAGTATTTTTCTTAGGGAATTGGCGAGGCGGATTAATCGTAGCGTCTACAATACCATTGTCTTTATTATTCGCTTTTATATTAATGAATGCTTTTGATGTTTGGGCTAACTTGATGAGTTTAGGAGCAATTGACTTCGGAATTATAGTTGATGGATCCGTAATTATAGTAGAAAGTACGGTATTCATGATTTATCAACGTATGAAAAAATCTGGAAGCGTTACTGCAACCGATAGAGATCAAATTACTTACAAAGCATCTTCCAAAATGATGAATACTGCTTTTTTCGGGCAATTTATCATCTTGATTGTTTTCTTGCCAATTTTAGCTTTAGAAGGTGTTGAAGGGAAAATGTTTATTCCTATGGCATTGACGTTTAGCTTTGCTATGATAGGAGCAATGGTGTTATGTTTAACCTATGTACCTATGGTTACTTCTGTGTTTTTAAAAGCACCTAAGGATGTTACTAAAAAATATTGGGGAGATAAGGTGGTCAATTGGTTAGAAGATAAATATGAAAATATTTTAGTAAAGGCGCTAACAAAAGGTAGAATAATTGTTTTATCTTCAATTGCATTGCTTGCTATATCAGTATTTGTGTTTTCAAAAATGGGAGGAGAATTTATCCCTCAGTTGGATGAAGGAGATTTGGCTTTTCATGCTATTTTAAAACCAGGAAGTTCTTTGTCAGAATCTATTGCTACAACTACTAAAATTGAAAAAATTGTAAAAGATGATTTTCCAGAAGTAATAGATATTATTAGTAGAATAGGAGTTGCTGATGTCCCTACAGATCCAATGCCAATGGATATTGCAGATGTATTTGTAATTCTTAAGCCTGAAAGTGAATGGACGCGAGGGATTTCAAAAGATGAATTGATATCATCCATGAAAGCAGCTGTAGAGCAAGTTCCAGGAGTTAATTTTGAATTCACACAACCTATAGAAATGCGTTTTAATGAATTGATTACTGGGGTTCGTGAGGATATTGCTGTAAAATTATATGGTGATGATTTAACCGTATTAGCAGAAAAAGCAGAGGAAATAGGGAGAATCGTTGCTACGGTAGATGGAGTTGCAGATATGAAAGTTGAAGCTATTTCTGGTCAACCACAAATCACTATTAATTACGACAGAAATAAGCTAGCTCAATACGGATTACAGATTAATGAATTGAACAAATTGATAGAAACAGCTTTCGCTGGAGGAGTTGCAGGAACTATTTTTGAAGGAGAAAAGCGTTTTGATTTGGTAGTACGTCTTAAAGAAGAGCTACGACAAGATTTAAGCAACGTTAAAAACTTGTTTGTAACATTACCTAGTGGAACACAAATTCCGTTAAAAGAAGTGGCAAATATTAGTTACAAACCGGGTCCCATGCAAATTAGTAGAGATAACACCAATCGTAGAACCTATGTAGGGATAAATGTTCGTGGCCGTGATATAAAATCTTTAGTAGAAGAAATTCAACAAAAAATTGAAGCTCAGGTGACATTACCATTGGGATATTATGTTCGTTATGGTGGTGCTTTTGAAAACTTAGAGCGTGCAACCGGGAAATTAAAAACGGTAGTTCCATTAGCCTTAGGATTGATTTTCGTGCTAATTTTCATGGCTTTAAAATCATTTAAGCAAACTATCATGATTTATATGGCAATTCCGTTAGCGACTATTGGTGGAGTATTTTCATTAATACTTCGTGACATGCCTTTTAGTATTTCAGCAGGTGTTGGGTTTATTGTACTATTTGGTGTTGCGGTTTTAAACGGGCTCGTATTAATCAGTGGATTTAATGAATTGAAAGAAGAAGGAGTTATTGATATAAATGAACGAATAAAACAAGGAACACGAAGACGTATTCGTCCGATTCTATTAACTGCATTAACGGATATGTTAGGGTTCTTGCCAATGGCATTATCTACTTCATCGGGTGCGGAAGTGCAACAACCATTGGCAACAGTCGTTATTGGAGGGTTGCTAACATCAACTTTGTTAACCTTATTTGTTATTCCGGTTTTATATAGATGGATGGAACATATGGAAGAAAAAAAGATGGAATTTAAAATGCCCAAAAAAGTAATAGCAACAGTCGTGTTGCTGTTCGGATTAGGGTTAGCTCAAGCACAACAAACAGTAACCATGAATGAAGCAGTGGCTATGGCTTTAGAAAAATATCCATCTGTTGAAGCAGCAAATCTTACTATAGCGAAAGAAAAAGCTTTAAAAGGGACTGTTTGGGATTTTGGTAACACTCAATTATTCACAGCGGCCGAGGAAATCGGGAATAATAATACACCTGATTATACCACTTTTGGGATTGGACAAACTGGAATAGATGTCTTTGGTGTAGCTCCAAAAAGTAAATTGGTGAATGCCAGAGTTAGTAGTGCTGAATCGCAACTAGAACTTACAAATTTACAATTAAAGCAAAAGGTTAAGCTGTTGTGGGTAAAAGCTTATGTTTCAGAGCGGTTACATGAGTCTTATATGGAGGTAGACTCTGTGTATTCTGGATTAAATAAAGCACTTGAGTTACGTTTTGAAACGGAGTTAATATCTAAATTAGAACATAGTCTTATGGCTAATGAAGGGAGTTTAATTCAGTTAAAAAAAGACCAAGCAAATACCAATTCTAAAATTGCATTACAGGAGTTGAACAGCTGGATGTTATCTGATGTATTACTTGATCTTGCTGATACGGATTTAGCAAGTTTTAACACAACGTCCCTAACTACGGAGTTAAAATTGAGTAATCATCCTTTACAATCGTATTGGAATAATAAACTTACTGAAGCTACAGCAGAGAAGAAAGTTGCTAACGCTCAGTTTTTACCAAAGATATATGGGCAATATGGCTTTCAGAAAATAGGTGGTCAGTCAGGGTTTAGTAGTTATCAAGTAGGAGTGCAAATCCCTTTGATATTTATGAAAACGAGAGCGAAAGCAAAAGCTGCTAAAATCAACGAACAAGTAATAGCTAAAGAAAACAGAGTAAAAGAAGTTCAGTTAAACAGTAATTATATTAATTTATTGAATGCCTTTAACCAGTCTCAAAGTAATTGGAATTATTACAAGGACAAAGCTTTGCCTTTAGCTATAGAGCAACGTAATGGAGCTGTGTTGATGTACAAAGAAGGGGCAATGGATTATCTTTCGTTTTTACAAAACATGAAGTCAGCCATTGAGTTAGAAGCCAAAACATGGCAAGTTTTAGAAGAATATATGTCACACAAAATACAATTAGAGTATTTTTTAAATACCAAATAAATAATATTAAAGATGAAAAAAGGAACTATATATTTTACAAGCGTAATAATTGTTTTATCACTACTAAGTAGTTGTAAACAAGGTAGTCATGAAGGTCATAATCATGATGAAGAAGGAAATCACATTGAAAAACCAGCTGTAGATAACCAACATAACGAAAGTGATGGGCATGATCACGAATTAGTAAAAAAAGATGAACATGATGAGCATGGGCATGATGAAGAGGTGAAGTTAACCCAAAAGCAGATTGATATCCTTGATATTAAAATAGGAACGCTGAGGGAACAAAATATGGGTGGCTATATTGAAGTGAATGGTAAATTGGGAGTACCT
>Ga0209291_1002987_pt1 | contig 13047 bp, 8 predicted proteins | sample GOMGulsemesocosm_FD_184633 | JGI IMG/M metagenome (GOLD analysis project Ga0209291, IMG submission 184633) | Methane-oxidizing microbial communities from mesocosms in the Gulf of Mexico - GOM9B Gulf of Mexico (SPAdes) (version 2) | ecosystem: Environmental > Aquatic > Marine > Cold seeps | place...
TGTACTCAAGCCGCAGTGTAGATCAGTAATAGTATCACGCTTACTTGCGGTGCCTCTTATTGCTACCACCGTATGGCCCGCATAGTTACCACTCTTTTTACCCGTACCAATAACCCCAAATCCGGATTTATGTTGAAACAGGTGCTCCATAAAAGAACCGCTAACACCTTCAACTACGTTTTGGGAAAGGTTGAAATCGAAGTCTTTTGATAATGTATCCAAAATGGGGGTGATGTAACGTCCATTATTGTGTTGTTTAATTTCGTACGCTGCTTCAGCAAGTTTTACTGCTAATTTAGGTGTTAATTCTCTCATATCTTAATATCCTTATATTATAAATTAATCTTCTATGATGTGATGTAATTCATAGTCGCTATCCCAACGACAAATACTACGAGCTCCGTGTTTTACATGTGGTGTAAAATCATTTTTGAATTGAAAGAAAACCTGAGGGTCTTTCAAATCTGCATATAATTGAGATAATTTTCTATCATAAGCGGAAATTGATTCTACTCCCCATAATGTTGTCGACCATAGTATGAATGTATTCGTGTTATTCTCAATATAGATGAGTTGACTGGTAAGTAATTCCCTAAATACAGAGCCAGGAGCACGAGACCGAATGTTGACCGCGGGAAGGGTAAAACAACCATTATTATCTGTAATGGTATAATCTTTTCTAGTTTTACTGTCAAAATCGACTAATGAACGTTCAACTTTCAATCCCTCTACAGGAACTCCATTATTAACTATTCGCCCAGAAACCGCAGAACATAAATGAGCATCGTATTTTTTTAAAAAACCAAACATGGATAATACTTCCTGTATTCTTATAAAAAAACATAGAAATTTGATAGGAGAGAGGTATTGGAAGGGGATATATTTGTGTATACGCAACAAAGTGCGATTGACTCCTTTCAACGTTTACTCAATCCTTATGAATAAATTAACTAGATTTTACCGCTTAATCGCAGGGCAATGCAATATTTTATTGTGTAGATACTAGGCAATTGTTTATTCGTTTAATCATAAAATATGTGTTGTTTTCATGTAGATATAATGTGCATCACTATTATATTTTTTGAATAAATAGTGTTCGCAGTCCTGTCAAAAAATTTTACACGTGATTATTAAATAAATTAGATTTACAATCCTAGTGTAATTAACCCATTGTTAAATAATTGTTTTTTTGTATTGGCATGCTATATGCTTTATCTGGTTTATATTCAAAACGGAGATGTAGAAAATGAAAAAATTACTTACAACGGCTTTAGTATCTTTAGCATTCGCTGGCACAGCATCAGCTGACCAAATTTTTATCAATAACGGCGCTGATTACGGCGGAAATAATGCTGATACAGCTATCGGAGACACTTCAACAGGTTGGAAAACAAGCCTTAAATTAGTGTATGAATCAACTTCGATTGTTACTGACGTAGATGGTGATTTTACAATTTCAGCAGGCGATACTATCGTTTCTCAAGGTGGGTTAATTAGCGGCGCTGCATTAGGTAATAACGCTGTTACTGCTTTAGTTACCTCTGAATTTGGTGGTACTGGTCCAAGTGATAACAACTACGGTAACGACTGGGCATTAAGCTTCCGTTTTACTGATTTAGTTGGTACATACGACGGTACAGATTTTAACTACACATCTGGTAACATTGATTGGTTGTTATTTGATTCAACTAACGGTTTTGCTAATGAAGTTCACTTATTCACTACTACAATAACAGATCATTCGTACGATATTGGTAACCAAGTATTTACTGGTACTGTAGGTAACTTTGGTACTGATACTATAAATGGTGTTGACGTTGGTGATATTTTCAACATTGCTTACGGTTCAGATTCTATGAGCTTCGAAGAATATGCTGAAACTATTTCAGATGTTGTTAGTTTCCGAATTGACCAAAATACAGATAAGCCAGTAGGTGATTACAACCCTACAACTGGTGAGTTCACTATTTCTGGTTCACATGATGGTTCTTTAGAGTTTGCTGTTCCAGAGCCTACTTCTGTTGCTATTTTAGGTTTAGGTTTATTAGGTTTTGCTGCTTCACGTCGCAAAGCATAATTAATCAAACTTAATTCTGTAAAAAAAAGCCGCTATTTAGCGGCTTTTTTGTATTTAAAATATGGTCAGTAGAAATGGGGCATAACGTATTTAAAATGACGCCCCAATTACTTAATACTTATTTACTTAACAATAACCGTTATTTTTTTAGACATAACAGGTTTGCTGTGAGGAATATGTGCATAGTTACCGAGTAAAAGTTGAATAGTGTGCTTACCGGGTTTAAGTGTAAGTGTTGTTTCTGTTTGTCCGCCACCAAAGTGTTTAATTTTGTCTGTGGCTGGTAATGGCATAGACAAGTCAGGCATTTTATCAGTATCAATAAGGATATGATGATGGCCTGAGTTAGCTTTTTTAGTGCCTGCAGGTGCAACACCCATGTTGCTTAAGCCAAACACAACTTTAAATGATTGGTCTACAATTTGCCCATCAACTGGCTGAATTATGTAAGCTTGAGCATTATCTGGTGCCGTAAGTGTTTCGTCTCCAGCAAGGGCAACTGGTGATAATGATGTTAACGCTAATGAAAGTGCTAAAAGTGTGTGTTTCATGTTTAAATCCTTAAAAGTATTTTATGATTAGCGGTATAAATTTTTGCAATACGCTAGAGCGACATCTTCCCATAAAAATCGTGATGCTAATGCATTGTCTGCAATGGTTTTCCAGCGCTCGTTATCGTTTTGTTTGACTGTTAATGCTGATGATAAACACGTTAGCATATTTTGAGCCTGTTGAAACTGTGTATCGCCTGAAAAGGTAAATCCATTTTTTCCGTGTGAAATAGTATCTTTTAATCCGCCAACTTCATGAACTAGGCAAGGTTGTCCGGCACGCATTGCTAACATTTGGCTGATACCACAGGGTTCAAAAGAGCTTGGCATAATAAATAAGTCACCTGAGCGGTATATTTTTTCAGGTAACGCTTCAGAATAACCTTTTAAAAAAACAAAGTTTTCGTGTTCGGAAGCTATTTGAGTTAAGAACATTTCTAATGTTTTATCACCACTACCAAGTAATATAAATACCCCTTGTTCACCTAATTGATTTAAAAAATGCGTTAAGGCTGATTTTCCATCCTCCATGGTTTGTTGAAAAAGGCGAATCTTTTGGTCTGTAATACGGCCAACAGAAGTTAAAATAACGGGGGAGGCTTGAAACTCTTTTGCAATAAGCTGTTTTATGCGCGTAATAGCGATGAGATGAGCAGACTCAACAAGAGGCTTGTTTGATACCCATTGTAAAACTTGGTCACCTAAAAGGCGTAGCAGCGGTTTTAAAGCCAGCGATTCTTTTTGTTGGTGACCGTATTCACAACCATTTAAAATACCAAATAAGCGAGATGATTCATCCGAATTTTTTAAATCAAGTTGGAGCCCTTCACCACCAAAATATCCTAATTCGGCATTACTGGGTAATAAAATTTCTTTTGCGTAGGTAGGCGAAACAGCATGCACTTTATCGGCTAAATTTATAGCGGCTCTCATTGGGTTGTAACATTGTGGGTAACGAGGGTCGTTAATGGTATTGTAATCAAATGATAAATACGGAAACCAAGAGCGTAACGCTGATTCGTCCTCATCGATTGGTCTGATACCCTGTAACGATAGATTATGTATTGTGTAAACTGTTTTTATGTTTTTTAATTGTGTGTAATGTGGATCATATTCTCTTAATACGGCAACCGTTGCTGTGTGCCAGTCGTGTAGATGAAGTACATCAATGGAGCCAAAAACGTTATTAATGATCGATTCTGCGACAGCAGCACTGAATAACGCAAACTTATTTGCGTCTGTTGCAAAGGGGCGGGAGTCAGGATCATCGCAATAAATACTGCCTTTTCCGCCAATTGCAAACAAGGGGTGCTCAATAACCCATTGAGTGACGTTAGCTACAGAATTAACTAACGCTAGAGTATAAATTTCCACCGAATGTAACTGTCCTCTAAAAGTAACATCAATCCTTGTCACTAATTTAGCTTCTGGATGTTGAGAAAAGCTTCCATAGCCAGGTATCACAACATCAACACTGTGTCCAATACCTGCAAGAGCAATGGGTATATCTCGAACAACATCAGCAATACCACCAATTTTTCCGCCGAGTATTGCATCATTCTCGGAAGCTGCCATTAATACTTTCATTTATCTACCTTAATAAACTCTGGAAAAATGTATATAAAACACAATACGCTAGCATTTTACTGATACTAAATATGAATACCAGTAAATGCGAGAACGAATTGTTTATATGAAGTGTATTTCTAAACGTTTGATTGCAGTTCAAATATCAGGGTGGCTAAACCAGGTATTGATAAATTAACATGATTGTTTTTCCCTGCATGGCTTTTAGGAATTGATTGGACGCCGCCATTATTATGGATATTGGAACCGCCATAAATTTCGCTATCGGTATTTAAACATTCTTTATAAAATCCAGCATGTGGTACACCAACTTTGTAATCTTGAAAACTCATAGGCGTAAGGTTAACAACAACTAATGCAGGAGAGGTTCCTTCATTACCTTTGCGTATGTAGGTTAAAATTGATTGTTGAGCGTTTTGTGAATCTAACCATTCAAAACCGTTACCATCACAATCTAGCTCATGTAGGGCTGGTATGGTTTTATAAGTATTGTTAAGGTCTTTGATCAATCGTTGAATGCCTTGGTGGCTTTCATACTCTAATAAATGCCAATCTAAACTGTGATCATGATCCCACTCATCGTGTTGAGCAAACTCTCCACCCATAAATAAAAGCTTTTTACCGGGATGAGTCCACATGAAGCCATAATATGCACGTAAGTTTGCAAATTTCTGCCAATCGTCACCAGGCATTTTGTTTATTAAAGAGCCCTTACCATGCACGACTTCGTCGTGACTTAGCGGTAGAACAAAATTTTCACTAAAGCTGTATATCAAACTAAAGGTTAATTCGTTGTGGTGGTGCTGGCGATAAATAGGATCTCGTTTCATATATTCTAAGGTGTCGTTCATCCAGCCCATATTCCACTTAAAGCCGAATCCTAAACCACCATGTTCAATTGGCTTTGATACTCCAGGCCATGCCGTCGATTCTTCAGCAATCATCATAATACCAGGGTGGTTTGCATACGCTCGGCTATTAACTGATCGTAAGAACTCTATCGCTTCTAGGTTTTCACGTCCGCCATGTACATTCGGTAACCATTCTCCTTCTTCTCGGCTGTAATCTAAGTACAACATCGATGCTACGGCATCAACACGAAGACCATCAATGTGAAATTCGTCTAACCAATACAAAGCGTTGCTAATTAAATAACTTTTTACTTCGTTTCGGCTGTAATTGTATATTAAGGTTTTCCAGTCAGGATGAAATCCTTTACGCAAATCTTCATGTTCGTATACGCAAGAACCGTCTAACTTACCTTTACCATGAGGATCAGTAGGAAAATGTCCAGGTACCCAATCAAGCAGCAATCCTAAGCCTGCTTTATGGCAACAATCAACAAAGTATTTGAAATCGTCTGCTGTACCAAAACGAGATGTCGGTGCAAATAAACCAACAGGTTGATAGCCCCATGAACCATCAAACGGAAATTCACTTATTGGCATTAACTGGATATGGGTAAATCCTAAGTCAATCACATAAGGGATAAGTTGTTGAGCGAGTTCCTTATACGTTAAGTACGAGGTTGTATTTGTTTGTTTATTCGATGCTTTTCTCTTCCAAGAGCCTAAATGTACTTCATAAATTGTGACTGGATCTGTGTATGGATTCAGTTTGTTTTCTCTTTTACTGAGCCAGTCTTGGTCATTCCATTGGTAGGGTTTTTTAGGTAATATATTTGAAGCCGTCTCCGGAGCACTTTGCATTGAAAATGCATATGGATCGGCTTTAAGAGGAAGTAGTTGACCATGTTTATCGATAATTTCAAATTTGTACTTATCGTTTGATTTAGCTCCTGGTACAAAAATGTCCCACAAACCAGCTGCGGGGTGTTTACGCATAACATGGCATTTGCCATTCCAGAAGTTGAAATCGCCGACTACTGAAACCCTAGAAGCTTCAGGTGCCCACAAAACAAAATTGGTTCCTTTTATATTTTCTATTTCAAGTTCGTGAGCGCCCATCCATTGGTATACATGTTCGTGAGTACCTTCACAGAATAAATAAATATCGTTTAGATTAAGTAAAGAAGGGAAGCTGTATGGATCATATATAGTATGGATGTTGTCTTTATATTGTACACGTAACATATAATTAAATGCCTTACGTGGGTGTTCTATTACATTTTCAAATAGTCCTTGGTCATCTACACATTCAAGTTTGACAATTTTTTTATTATTTTCTGTATCTATAACGTCAATACTCAGGGCATTTGGAATAAAAGCTCTTACTATTAAGCTTTTGTCGGTTGGGTGTTTATGCATACCTAATACTGAAAATATATCTGAATGTATTGCGTTTATAATGGCGGTAATTTCTTCTTTATCTAATAAACTCTTGTTGAGTGTTTCCATAGTGATTTTTTCCAACGTGTATTTAGCTGAGGTTATTGTTATTTGTAGTTGAAACATTTGTACTATTAGCTTTTAACGAAAACGAATGATTGTAAAAAAGAAACATAAGTGTTTTATGTTTCTTTGGTTTAATCATCTAAGATTTCTTTGTGCATATTTATTAATCATTTCTTCAGTAACTAGCACTATACCTTCGCGTGATACTCTAAAACCATTTTCTAGATCTTTCTTATGATCAAACCCTATTACCATGCCTTCGGGTACAGTTACACCACGGTCAATAACGGCTCTTTTGATTTTACAATTTCGTTCAATAATAGCGCTGGGTAAAATAACGGATTCTTCAATATCACAAAAAGAATTTACTTTTACTTTCGAGAACAATAATGAGCGCTTAACCCGCGAACCCGATACCACAACGCCACCAGAAACTACAGAATCAATCGCCATGCCTCGACGATTTTCGTCATCAAAAACAAATTTAGCTGGCGCAGTTTGCTCTTGGTAAGTCCAAATTGGCCAATCTTCATCGTACATATTAAGTTGTGGATCTGGCTCTACGAGTTCCATATTGGCCTTCCAAAAAGAGTCTATTGTGCCTACATCACGCCAATAGGGCTGATTTTCTTTATTAGGATCGGTAAATGGAAAAGCAAAAACACGATGAGATTCGATGATCTTAGGGATTATATCGTGACCAAAATCTCCATGAGAACCTGATTCGTTGGCATCTTTTTCTAGTTGTTCAAATAAAAAATCAGTATTAAAAACATAATTCCCCATTGATGCGAGGCAAGTGCCTGGTTTGCCAGGTACATCAGATGGGTTTTCAGGTTTTTCATCAAATCGGCACACCCGGTTATCTTCATTTACGGTCATAACACCAAACGAACCTGCGGCTTCTTCTGTGGGCACTTCAATACAACATACGGTCATTTCAGCGTCGTTTGCAACATGTTTTGCAAGTAGGGGCCCGTAGTCCATTCGGTAAATATGATCGCCTGATAATATCATGACATATTTTGGGAGTTCATCTCTGATAATGTCAATATTTTGAAATACCGCGTCAGCTGTGCCTATATACCAACCATTACCTTTTTGTTGTGACGCGGGTAATATTTCAATGGATTCTCCTAGTTCTTTTTTGAAATGTCCCCAACCTCGATTTACGTGGCGAATAAGAGAGTGTGATTTGTATTGCGTGGCAATACCCACCATACGAATACCTGAATTGATGCAGTTAGATAAAGGGAAGTCGATAATACGGAATTTTCCGCCAAAATAGGTGGCAGGTTTAGCGCGTTTATCGGTTAATTCGTGAAGTCTAGATCCTCGCCCTCCGGCAAGAATTAAAGCATACGTTTCCTTCGTTAAACTACTAATTCTACGTTTTTCACTATTGGGCATAACGCCTCCTTTGAAATAAGATAAGGTTTCGGTAAAAGGTCTGATATTTTCTAAAATGGAAAATTAATAAACTTATAATTTCCAAATGTCATCACTGTACTGCCTTATAGTGTTGTCACTTGAAAATACACCGCTAGCAGCTGTGTTTAATATGCTCTTTTGGGTCCAAAGTTCTTGGTCTTTATAGTCTTTGTCAACTTGTCGTTGGGCTTCAAAGTAGCTGTCAAAATCATATGCAGTTAACCACATGTCATGTGGGTCACGAATAGATTGAATGATGGAATCAAAAATTTGCGGTTCAAATAAATTAAAATGACCACTTTCTAATAAGTGCATTACCGCTGATAAAGTAGGGGAGTTATGAATAATTTCATTAGGATTATAGTTTTCTCTGATGCTTGAAACTTTATCAGCCGTTGCTCCGAACAAGTAAAAGTTTTCAGGTTTTACAGCATCTCTAATTTCAATGTTAGCACCGTCTAATGTACCTACCGTTAAGGCTCCATTCATCATGAACTTCATATTTCCTGTACCTGAAGCTTCTTTACCTGCAGTTGATATTTGCTCTGAAAGATCGGCAGCGGGGCATATAATTTCCATAGACGAAACATTGTAGTTAGGAATAAACGCCACTCGTAAATATTGTGAGGCTGTTGGATCTAAATTAATCGTATCGGCAACATTATTGATTAATTTTATTATCTGTTTAGCCATGGCATAACCGGGCGCGGCTTTACCACCAATAAGTACGCACCTAGGCGTTAAGTTTTCTGTTTTTCCTTTTCGAATAGCATCATATAACGCGATAACGTGGAGTATATTAAGTAGTTGACGCTTATATTCGTGAATACGCTTTACTTGAATATCAAACATCATAGATGCGTCAAATTTCACACCCGTTGTCTTTTCAACTAGAGCGACTAATGCTTGTTTGTTTTCATTTTTACACTCTCGCCATTTTTGTTGAAAGGTGTGGTTGTCTGCGAATTGTTCAATTTTTTTAATTTGCGAAAATTCTGCAATCCATTGTTCACCTATTTTGCTAGTGATAAGCGCTGATAAACGGGTATTACAGTGGGATAACCAACGACGTGGTGTTACTCCGTTGGTTTTATTATTAAACTTTTCTGGCCACAGTTGATAAAAGGTATTAAACAAACCGTCTTTTAATAATTGTGTATGTAATGCTGCAACGCCATTGACAGAAAAACTGCCAATAATAGCAATATTCGCCATACGTATTTGTGGTTCATGACCTTCTTCAATAATAGATAATTCACGTTGTTTGTGATTATCGCCAGGCCATTTTATACCGACCTGTTTTAAGAACCTTGCGTTGATTTCATAGATAATTTCTAGAATACGAGGTAGAAGGTTATGAAAGAGTGTTACTGGCCATTTTTCTAACGCTTCGGGTAGTAATGTATGATTTGTGTATGCCATGGTTTGTGTGGTAATGCTCCAAGCGTCGTCCCACGGAATATGATGGTCGTCCATCAAAATTCGCATAAGTTCTGGAATGGCAATACTCGGGTGTGTATCGTTTAGTTGAAAAACATTAAGCTCGACAAAAGTATTGAAGTTTCTACCGTGAATTTCTGTATAAATATTGATGGTGTCTTGAAGCGATGCCGACGATAAAAAATATTGCTGGCGTAACCTAAGTTCTTTCCCGTTTTCGCTGGTATCATTTGGGTAAAGCACCATGGTTATCTGCTCAGCCAGATTTTTTCTCGCTACAGCTTCGGTATAGCTTCCGGCATTAAATTCGTCTAAATCGAATTGGTCGGTTGCTTCAGACTTCCACAATCGTAAGGTATTAACGACGCCATTTTGAAACCCCGGTATGGGCATATCAAAGGGAACTGCGAGTACGTCATGACTATTATTCCATTGACGGTATTGTTCTCCGCTGCTTTTGGTTATCACGTCAACGTGCCCAAAAAATTTAACTCTAATGGCTTTTTCTGGTGCGGCTATTTCCCAAGGGTTTCCACCTCTAAGCCAATTATCTGGATGTTCTAATTGGTGTCCGTTTTTAATTTGTTGATTAAACATACCGTACTCATAACGAATACCGTAACCAATAACGGGTAGGGCTAAACTTGCACAACTATCTAAAAAACACGCGGCTAAACGGCCTAAACCACCATTACCTAAACCCGCGTCATGTTCTGAGGGGGCAACTTCTTCTAAGGCACAACAGTAATCTAATAAGGTTCCACGAACGGTTGAGTCTAAGCCTAAGTTGAGCACGGTATTGTTTAGTGCTCGTCCCATTAAAAACTCTAGTGATATATAACTAACATGTCGCTGTCCATAGCGGCTACTGCGGGTTTCTCGCCATTGCGACACAAGGTGATCACGAATGGTAATGGCTAACGCGTTGTATAGGTAGTCATGAGAATCTTGTATTTTGTCTCTACCTAAAGTGAAATGAAAATGCCGAGCTAAATCTTCCGAAAATGTTTCATGGTTCATTAATACGCTATCGTCAGTTTTACCTACTTTGCAGGCAGTCATTTTATTTGTCATCTGTTATTCTTCTATGTTGTGTAATAAAACAATGGTAGAAAAAGGAGCCATGGTGACTTTCCTTTGAGACGGGAGATAACGAGCTTCACCTGGAATAGTATTACTACTGGTGTCGATCATTATTTGCCACTGGTCGATATTTTCAAATTCTGGTAGCTGGAATTCTATTGGTTCACTACCCGAATGAAATAAACATAAGATGCGAGGAAAGGTGTTGATTTTTTTATAAACCAAATAACCTAAAGTTGTAGCATGATGAGAATGCCAGTGTTCGTTTTGCATTTCTTGACCAGAGCGGTGGTACCAAGCAATATCTACTGAAGATTTATCATCATTTTGGTGAATAAATCGGTGATAATTTAATTTGGTAAACTTTTGTCTTAATTGCGTTAACTCACCTATGAATGGGGTAAGTTCTTCTGAATAACTGGTATTACTTTCCCAATCTAGCCAATTAATAGAATTATCTTGGCAGTAGGCATTGTTGTTTCCCTGTTGTGTTCTACCTAATTCATCACCGGCAAGTAGCATAGGTACACCCTGTGATAGCATTAAGGTTGCGAGCATATTTTTTATTTGCCTTAACCGTACGTCATTAATTTCTGCATTGTCAGTCTCTCCTTCAACACCATGATTATTACCAAAGTTTTCGGTATGTCCGTCTCGATTATTTTCACCATTCGCTTCGTTATGGCGTTCTTGATAACTAACAAGATCTCTTAAAGGATTACCGTCGTGACTACAAACGAAGTTGATGCTTGCGTAAGGTTGTTTACCATGGTGTTCGAAAATGTCACTTGAGCCATGAATACGTCGAGCTAATTCGGGTAACTGTCCTTTGTCTCCACGCCAAAATTGTCTGATGGTGTCTCTATATCTATCATTCCATTCCGACCAAGGAGCGGGGAAGTTACCGAGTTGATAGCCACCAGGACCAATATCCCATGGTTCAGCGATGAGTTTGACGGTAGACAATACAGGATCTTGTAAAATAGCATCTAAGAAGCCATTACTTTTGTCGAAACCATTATCTTCACGCCCTAATATGGTCGCCAAATCGAACCTAAAGCCGTCAACGCCCATTATCTCAACCCAGTAACGTAGGCTGTCCATCACCATTTGTAAAACACGTGGATGGCTAATGTTAATGGTGTTTCCACAGCCAGTATCGTTAATATAGTAACGAGGTTCATTAGGGTTTAACCGATAATATGAGTGATTATCGATACCACGAAAGCTTAATGTAGGCCCAAGCCAATTACCTTCACTGGTGTGGTTGTATACCACGTCAATAATAACTTCAAAGCCAGCTTGGTGAAGTTGATCTACCATTTGCTGAAATTCTAGAATATCCCCTTGAGACAGGTAGTTTTTATGTGGAACAAAAAAGGCTAACGAGTTGTAACCCCAATAGTTAGTGAGTTCTTTTTTGGTTAAAAATTTTTCAGAAATAAATTGTTGAACAGGTAATAACTCGATGGTAGTTATTCCTATTGCCCGATAATGCGCGATCATTTCGGGGTGACTTATGCCTAAAAATGAACCTCTTAATTCTGGAGGGACTTTAGGATTAAGTTGGGTTAATCCCTTAACATGGCCTTCATAAATAACGGTGTTTTGCCAAGGAATAGAGACTCGAGGGAAACTGGGTGTATTAGGGTCTACCACTACCGATTTCAACATGATATCGGCATTGTCTCTAGCATCGAACGATAAATCCTGCTCAGGAGCGTCAACATTGTAGGCGAAAAGACGATCAGACCAAGTAAATTGGCCTTTAGTTTCCTTGGTATAAGGATCGAGTAATAGCTTGTGATGATTGAAACGATGTCCTAGTTCAGGCTGATAAGGACCATAAACTCGGTAACCATATACTAAACCGGCTTTAGCTCCACGAAGGTAGCCATGCCATATTTGATGTTCATGATAAGGTAACTCATAACGAGCAAGTTCTTGAACTCCTTGGTCATCAAAAATACACAATTCTACTTTTTCAGCATTTGCAGAAAACAAAGAAAAGTTTACACCCGTATCATCAATAGCAGTACCCATAGGATGGACACTACCGGGTTCCATTCTGAAAAATTCCATTTTACTCCTGTTACTTCAAAATCAGTTACTTTTCATTTGTTAAGTGTATTTACTCTGATTTAGTAAACGTAAATTACAGATGAAAAGCCTTTCTATTGAAATGAAAAACTCGTCTCCGGACAAGCTAGATTTCACGAACTTGAATTGTGTGTTTTCTCTTCTTCAGGGTTAAAAATGATGGCGTAATTGAAATTCACACAAAAATCAGCGCCTTTAAAGTCAGTGTTATTAATCAAAAACTTTGTTCGGGTTTAATTGATTGTAGATACAACACTGTTTTCGCTTCCAAATTCGTTTGGAAGGTATTTATCTGCCTTGTAGTCGTTCTCCCACTCTTTTTCATTAATTAGATATTTAAAATGGAAGTTTTTACCTTTGGGTAAACGAACTTTTGTTTTGAAACTGTTGGTTTTTTTGTTGAATTTCATTTCGATGGCTTGCC
>Ga0209291_1002990_pt1 | contig 13044 bp, 9 predicted proteins | sample GOMGulsemesocosm_FD_184633 | JGI IMG/M metagenome (GOLD analysis project Ga0209291, IMG submission 184633) | Methane-oxidizing microbial communities from mesocosms in the Gulf of Mexico - GOM9B Gulf of Mexico (SPAdes) (version 2) | ecosystem: Environmental > Aquatic > Marine > Cold seeps | place...
GTCACAGTCAAGCACTTACTATTAAACTTAAACGTGACGTATCGATTAGTGAGATTGAAGAGAAGCTCGCTTCACATAATCAATGGGTCAAGGTCATTCCTAATGATAAAGAACTCAGCATGCAAGAACTCACTCCCGCGAAAGTGAACGGCACGCTATCGGTGCCCATTGGTCGTATTCGTAAATTAACCATGGGGCCTGAATATATCAGCGCATTCACCGTCGGTGACCAATTATTATGGGGCGCTGCAGAGCCACTACGCCGTATGTTACGTATTCTGATTGATTAAGTTTAAAAATTGCAACTAAAACGTTATGGCTTTTCCTCGCCAAGCCATAACGTTCATTTAACAAGCAACCAATTCAACTTATTCGTTATACCCCATCACAACCATTCAATTAATTGATACACTCAATAGCACATACAGATAAACAATCGTAAATTTAATAACATTTGATACTAATTTTACTTTATTGACGACTTTCGCTAGGTTTTTTCAACCGATTTGCGTAAATTACTAGCAACCAATTTAATAATAATTATAAGAAGAAAAATATGAGCGCATCTAGAGGTAAGTTTAATTCTCGAATTGGCTTTATTTTAGCCGCGGCAGGTAGTGCTGTCGGCTTAGGAAATATTTGGGGATTCCCAACGCAAGCAGCTGGTAATGGCGGTGCAGCATTTGTCTTAATGTACCTTATTTTAGCTTTTTGTTTAGCTTATCCCGCTTTTATGGCTGAGCTTATTATTGGTCGTCACGGCCAGGCTAACGCTGTTGAATCATTACGTAAAATATCCAAACCTGGTTGGCAAAGGCACTTTGCATTCATTGTAGGCTTTGGTGGCATTTTATGTGCGGCTCTATTAATGAGCTTCTACTCTATTGTCGCAGGCTGGATGTTAGCATTCACAGCCGAACCCATAACCACAGTCATTGGTGCTACCGATGCGTCCAACTGGCTTATCGAGCAAAGTTTATCGCGTAATTTAATTTTTACATTCATATTCACTGTATTGACAGTATTTATTATTAGCCGCGGTGTAGAAAATGGAATAGAACGTTGGTCAAAAAGATTAATGCCAGCGTTGGTTGCCCTGCTTGTTTCACTTACCATTTATGTACTGACACTCGACGGTGCTATAGATGGCTTAAAAGCCTACTTAATACCTGACTTTAGTTTGTTGTTTGAACCTTCTCTTATCGTTAGTGCACTCGGCCAAGCATTCTTCTCGTTATCATTAGGAACCAGCGTTATTATTATATACGGCTCTTATGTCGCTAAAAATGAAAACCTTGTAACCTTAGGAGCATCAGTGACCCTTATTGATGTATTTATTGCATTTTTAGCTGGTTTATTGATTATTCCAGCGATGTATGTAGCCTCGGCTCAAGGCGTCGATATATTCAATCCCGATGGCAGCTTAGTCTCTGGTGATAGCTTAGTATTAACCGTACTTCCAGCCCTTTTTAATGGTATGGAGACTGTGGGTACATTCGTCGCACTCGCCTTTTTTGCATTAATGTCTATCGCCTCTTTAACATCTTCAATCTCAATGCTTGAAGCGCCTGTTTCATATACGGTAGAACGTTTTGGGATAACTCGAAATAAAGCAACACTGATCATTGGCAGCCTTATATTTGCCACCAGTAGTCTCATCATATTTAATTTCGATAGCTTATTTGGCTTTGTTATTGCTCTGACAACTCAGTATGGTCAACCAATAATTGGTATGTTATGTTGTGTATTCGTTGGTTGGATTTGGCATCGTTCTTCACTACTTGAAGAAGTAAAATCTGGCAATGAAAACGTTGAAAACCAATTGTTTTGGAAAATTTGGCCTTGGTACACTAAACTTGTTTGTCCTGCAGCGATAGCTATGGTATTTATTCACTCGCTCTTATAAACAACATAATAATAAAGACACCAAGTCAGCCATAATCCCAGTATCTATTCATAGAATACTGGGGTTGTAGTTTGTATAAATTCGTCTTTTTATGTTGAGGTTAAAGGAGCTAGCCATGTATATTTTAGGTATAGAGTTAAAAGGTAACGACGCTTTTCTTGCATTAGTTGATGCAAATGGAAAAAATAACAACCAGTTTAAGGCATCACTCGGTGATCGAAACGATGCAATACAGGTCTCAACCTTTTCAAGGCATATTGAGTCCGTAATACAACCCTTCACTATAACTTCTGTAAAATTAACACGAACGAGCCATCTTACTTCTAACGCAAATGCCATCGACATCATCAAAATGGAAGCCGTGTTCCAGCTACTATTCCCAAACATCATGTCTATCATTGATAAAGATGAATTAGAATATTGGTTATCTCATCACGTCGTTTCTCAGCGGCTCACTAACAATTATTATCGCGCACTGGGTGCCGCTCAATTTGAACAGAGAACGAATGATAGTTTGATCACTGCCAATTAATATCTGGTACAAATATTCACTATAGCTATCGTCATTATTTAGTTAAAAAATTGTTACAACATTATAAACTCTCGTTATATTAGGCTAAAGTCTAAACAATGCTAATTTAATTAGCTTAGGCATCGCCCTTTTATTTAAGGAGTTTGATATGTTAATCAGTGTGCCCAAAGAAAGACAGGTCGGCGAAACACGTGTCGCCGCTACCCCTAAAACAGTGACTCAGCTCATCAAGCTCGGTTTTACTTTCCAAATAGAGCAAGATGCAGGTTTATTAGCAAGTTTTAGGGATGAAGATTTCATCCTGGCTGGAGCAACTATAGTTAAAACCCCTATAGAGGCTTTCAACGCGGATATTATCTTTAAGGTCAACGCGCCATTAGATGGTTCAAATAACTCACTCGATGAAATAGCGCTTCTAAACGAAAATTCATCGCTAGTGAGTTTTGTTTGGCCAGCGCAAAATGAATCTCTCATGGCGCTCTTATCTAAAAAGAATATTAATGTAATGGCCATGGATTGTGTACCACGAATGTCACGATCACAATCCCTTGATGCGCTGAGCTCTATGGCTAACATTGGTGGTTATCGCGCAGTCATTGAAGCCGCACATCAATTTGGCCGTTTCTTCACAGGGCAAATCACCGCTGCCGGAAAAGTTCCCCCGGCTAAAGTGCTCATTATAGGGGCGGGTGTTGCTGGTTTAGCGGCAATCGGCGCGGCGGGAAGCTTAGGTGCTATTGTTAGAGCCTTTGATACACGCCTTGAGGTTAAAGAGCAAATACAATCTATGGGGGGTGAGTTTTTAGAACTCAGCTTTACACAAGACACTGATTCAAGCGACGGCTACGCCAAGGTAATGAGTAAAGCCTTTATCGACGCAGAAATGGCCTTATTTGCAGAGCAAGCTAAAGACGTCGACATCATCATTACAACGGCTTTAATTCCAGGAAAACCAGCCCCAAAACTTATCACTAAAGCCATGGTCGACAGTATGAAAGCTGGCAGTGTTATCGTTGATTTAGCGGCTGCAAATGGCGGTAATTGCGAATATTGTCAGGCGGGAAAACTTATTACTACAGCTAACGGCGTTAGGGTGATTGGTTATACCGACCTTCCGGGCCGATTACCCGTTCAAGCTTCACAGCTTTATAGCACCAATTTAGTCAACTTAATTAAGCTATTATCTCCCCTCAAAGATGGTGAAATCAGTATAGATTTTAAAGATGAGGTAATACGCGGCGTAACTGTCATTAAAAAGGGAGAAATAACATGGCCAGCCCCTCCCATCAAAGTCAGTGCTGAGCCACAAAAACCGACAGTAGTTCAAGAAGTGTCACTGCCTGAAGAAAAAACAATGTCACCCTTTATTAAGGGGTTGCTCATTACTGCAGGTTTAACAAGTTACGCTTTAATGGCAGCGTACACTCCCGCAGAGTTTTTGTCTCATTTCACTGTATTTGTCCTAACCTGCATTATCGGATATTACGTTGTTTGGAATGTCAGTCATTCCTTACATACACCTCTAATGAGTGTCACCAATGCCATTTCTGGCATTATTGTTGTAGGCGCACTACTTCAAGTATCCAGCGACAGCCTCGTTGTCACTATATTTGCCATTATCGCCACACTTATTGCCACCATTAATATCGTTGGCGGATTCTATGTAACTCAACGCATGTTGAAAATGTTCAGAAAATAAAGGGGAAAAATATGTCTCAAGGCTTAGTTAGTGCAGCATATCTTGTTGCTGCTGTGCTCTTTATTATGAGTTTAGCGGGTTTATCAAACCAAGAAACAGCTCAACGCGGTTGTTACAGCGGTATTTTAGGAATGATTATCGCTTTAGTGGTAACAATTTTATCACCTAGTGTGCAAGGGTTAGCCTTTATAATTATTGCCATGCTCATAGGTGCATTTATTGGTATGCGATTGGCGCAAAAAGTTGAAATGACTCAAATGCCAGAACTTGTCGCCATTTTACATAGTTTTGTTGGTTTAGCGGCTGTTTTTGTAGGATATAACAGTTTTATCGACCCACCGCACACCAATAACGCCATGCATAATATTCATCTAATTGAAGTCTATTTAGGAGTATTCATTGGCGCTGTAACGTTCACAGGCTCAGTGGTTGCATATGCAAAACTGAGCGGAAAATTCAATAGCCGCGCACTTATGCTGCCTCATCGACATAAACTTAACCTGCTAGCATTACTTGTTTGTGCCTATTTATTGGTTAGTTACGTGACTCAAAGCGGTAGTTTAATTTTACTCATTATAATGACATTAATTGCCTTCGCTTTTGGCTTTCATTTGGTAGCCTCTATTGGCGGTGCAGACATGCCCGTCGTTGTCTCGATGCTTAATTCATATTCAGGATGGGCCGCAGCATCAGCTGGATTTATGCTTTCCAATGATTTACTTATCGTTACTGGCGCGTTAGTGGGTTCGTCTGGAGCCATACTCAGCTACATCATGTGCAAAGCCATGAATCGATCTTTTGTATCCGTTATTATGGGCGGGTTTGGCACTGCCACAATGAGTGATAGTGATGAAATTGCTGGCAACACAATTAGCACCTCGGCCAGCGAGGTTGCTGATATGCTTAATGGGGCATCTCGCGTTATTATTGCCCCAGGTTACGGCATGGCGGTGGCTCAAGCTCAGTATCCTGTGAATGAACTTACACAGAGACTGCGCGGAAGCGGGATTGATGTTAGATTTGGTATTCACCCCGTTGCAGGTCGCTTGCCAGGACACATGAACGTGTTGTTAGCCGAAGCTAAAGTGCCCTATGATATAGTACTGGAATTGGACGAGATTAATGATGATTTCAAAAATACTGATGTGGTATTAGTCATTGGCGCAAACGACACAGTTAATCCTTGTGCAAAAGAACCAGGAAGTCCTATTGCAGGTATGCCCGTATTGGAAGTTTGGGATGCAAAAAATGTAATCGTATTTAAACGTGGAATGGCAGCGGGTTATGCTGGTTTGCAAAATCCACTATTTTATAAAGACAATACTCACATGCTATTTGGTGATGCTAAGGACAGCGTTAATGAAATTTTGAAATTTCTATAACGTATTTAAGACACAAAAAAAGGATGCCGTTGCATCCTTTTTTCATTACGATGATTAATTAGTTATCTTTCTTAGACACATAAATCATACCGCCAATAGCACAAGTAAGTAGAACGAATGGCGTTGCTTTTATCAAGAATGCAACAATAGATACATCATTTCTTAAAAATGATAGTGCAATAGGTAAAGCAAGCATCGCTACTACGATGACTGCAATATAAGCCATTTTGGCTTCTGCTGTTTTGTTGTTCTCTGTTCTTTCGCTCATGTTTGATCCAAATCAATAAATTCTTCAATAATGAAATTATAGAACAATACCATGGGTAACCCAAGTAACAATTGACGGGGCTAGCGTATTTAATCATCCATATTCGACTCCAGCCTATAAGACATTTCGGTTGTATCATACAAAACTCATAATTTTGTCCATTTTAATCACTTAAACGTGCGTTTTATCAGACAAAAATTGGCGAATTGTTAATGACTTTGCTAAATTGTTACCTTCAAAAACTTAATGAAGAATAATAAGAATGAAAAAATGGATGATAAGTGCGGTTGCCCTAGCAATGACAGCATGTTCACAGTCACCTAAGACTGACGACTTAGCCGCTAGTGGTATAAAGTTTATCGAGCAGGTGACTACGCAGCCGGGTAAAACGACCATTGCATATAAGAAATATAAATTAGCCAATGGGCTGACTGTTATTGTGCACGAAGATCATTCTGACCCCCTCGTACATGTGGATGTAACTTATCATGTAGGATCTGGTCGTGAAGATTTGGGGATGTCAGGCTTTGCTCACTTCTTTGAGCACATGATGTTTCAAGGTTCTGAAAATGTAGCCGATGATCAACACTTTAAGATAGTCACTGAAGCTGGCGGTACCATGAACGGTACAACTTCGACTGATCGCACAAATTATTATCAAACAGTGCCCATTAATCAATTAGAAAAAATGTTGTGGTTAGAATCTGATCGCATGGGATTTTTGTTAGATGCTGTGACTCAAGAAAAATTTGAAATCCAACGTGAAACGGTCAAAAACGAACGTGGTCAACGTGTAGATAATGCACCTTACGGGCGTTTGGGCGAGACGAAATCTCGTGCATTATATCCTAAAGGGCATCCATACTCATGGCCAACAATTGGCTATATGGACGATTTGAACCGCGTAAATGTTAATGATTTAAAAGCTTTTTTCTTGAAATGGTATGGTCCTAATAATGCCACAATAACGATTGGCGGCGACGTTAATGTTAAAGAAACACTTAAACTCGTTAATAAATATTTCGGTGATATTACGCCAGGCCCTGCGGTTCCAGAGCTTGATAAGACACTTATTAGCTTGTCACAAGACCGCTATGTTTCTTTTGAAGACAATGTCAACTTACCCCTTGTTTACATCACCTTCCCTACGGCCTATGCCAGACATGAAGATGAAGCACCATTAGATCTTTTAGCGTCTATTTTAGGGGGCGGTAAAACCTCACTGCTTTATAAAAACTTGATCAAATCGCGTATCGCCGTTAACGCCGCTGCCAGTCACCCGTGTAGTGAGCTCGCTTGTTCATTCGATTTATATGCTCTTCCTCACCCAGCAAGTGGTAAAAGCCTCAGTGATTTAGAACAAATTATTCGATCTACTATCATGGAATTTGAACAACGTGGTGTTACAGATGATGATTTAGAAAAAGCTAAAGCGCAAATGGAAGCGAGCTTTATTTTTGGATTACAAAGTGTACAAGGTAAAGTGGCTCAATTAGCGGCTTATCAAACGTATACAGGCAACGCGAATTACATTGAAAAAGATATCGCTCGTTACAACAATGTAAGTAAAGCCGATGTTATGCGCGTATTTAATCGTTACATTAAGAATAAATCAGCGGTCATCACCAGTGTTGTACCAAAAGGCCAAGGCGCAATGGTAGCGCAAGCTGATAACTTTTCGCCACAAATTACCAAGCTAAGTGGTCAATCGACGACAAGTGCCACTGATTTAAAAATGCGAGTGAATCCAACCACCTTTGACCGTAGTAAAAAGCCTAAAGCAGGCGCTATTAAAGCGGTAGATGTACCAAGTTATTGGACAACTGATTTTGACAATGGCATCAGCCTTTTAGGCAGTGTGAGTCATGAATCACCAACAACGTCTATTTTATTGCGTATTCCAAATGGTCATTACACTGAAAATAGTGCACAAGCGGGTATCACATCGCTAACAGCATCAATGATGAATGAAGCGACTAAAAACTTTACCAGCGAGCAAATGAGTAAAGCACTACAAAAACTTGGTAGTAGCATTACTTTTTCTCCGGGTAACAGTTACACCAACGTTTTTGTGAGTGCTCTAAGTAAAAACATTGATCCAACGTTACAATTGCTCAACGAGAAATTGTTTCATCCTGTTTTTAAAGCCGCCGATTTTGAGCGTATTAAAGCCAATCAAATCGAAGGTTTAATCAACGCACAAAAAGATGCAGGTTCGTTATCACGTAATGCATTTAGAGCGCTAATGTTCCAAGGTACCGTGGCCGCATTACCGGTTCAAGGCACCATTGAATCACTCAAACGCTTAAGCCTAGAAGATGTGAAGCAATATTATCAACGTAACTATAAACCACGCCGCGCACAGTTAATTAGTGTATCGAACTTAAGTCAGGCTCAAATGGTGAATAAATTTTCTATGCTTAAGGGCTGGAAAGGTCACACTGGCGTAAACGAATTACAATTATTGGCTCCAAGTTATAACAAAAAGGCTGTATACCTTATTAATAAAGACGACGCCGCGCAATCAGCTATTCGCGTTGGCCAACGTACGATTAAAAAGGATATTACGGGTGAGTATTACGAATTAGGTTTAATGAACTTTGCTTTTGGCGGTAACTTTAACTCACGCATAAATATGAATTTACGTGAAGATAAAGGCTACACTTATGGCGCTGGTTCAACCTTCTACGGCGATAAATTTGGCGGCGCTATGGTTGTGTCAGCATCAGTGCGTGCCGATGCTACAATTGCATCACTAAAAGAAATTATTAAAGAACTTAATGATTATCGTCAAAATGGTATAGCTGATGACGAATTAACGTTTATGCGCGCGGCGATTAATCAACAAGATGCATTAAAATATGAAACGCCCGATGCGAAGCTTAACTTTTTGGCTCAAATTATTGAACATGATTTGACGCCTGATTTTGTTAAAAAACGCAGTAAGGTTGTCTCAAATATTTCTAAAGCACGTATTAACGGCTTAGCCCGTGAATACATGAATATTGATGATATGGCTATAGTGATTGTTGGTGATGCTAAAGTATTAAAACCACAGCTACGTGACTTAGGTTACACCGTTATTGACTATACGGCGCCTTAACTCCAACAAATAAAAGCGACAATGACAAACTTTAAAACCGATGGGCTAGCCCATCGGTTTTTTTATACCTATAAGGTATGACATTACTACCCTAAATCGCAGACAAAAAAATACCGCTTAAAAGCGGTATTTTATTATCTGAACATTAAACCAGCTTAACGTTTTTTGTGGAACTTCATTAAGCGTTCACGTTTACGAATTTGTGTCGCAGAAAGCTTGTTTTTTCGGCCTTCATAAGGATTTTCACTATTTCTAAATTCAATCTTGATTGGCGTACCCATAATTTTCAAAGTACGGCGGAAATAGTTCATCAAGTAACGTTTGTAGGACAATGGTAGTTTCTTAACTTGGGTACCATGAATAACGATAACCGGAGGATTGTAACCACCTGCATGCGCATAACGTAACTTAACACGACGACCAGAGAACATTGGTGGATTATGATCATCAACAGCCATTTGCATGATTTTTGTCATCATAGACGTTGAAGTACGCTTAGTCGCAGACATGTAAGCTTCTTGTACTGAATCAAACAGATTACCAACACCACTGCCATGTAATGCAGAGATAAAGTGAATACGGGCAAAATCAACAAAACCTAAGCGACGATCAAGCTCAGATTTAATGCGATCTTTTGCATCGTTTTCTAATCCATCCCATTTATTAACGGCAATAACAATAGAACGACCAGCGTTCAATGAAAAGCCTAATAAACTTAAATCTTGATCAGAGATATTATCACGTGCATCAATCACTAAAATAACAACATTAGCGTCTTCAATTGCTTTTAACGTCTTAATGATTGAGAATTTTTCAATGGCTTCATTTACGTTTTTACGGCGGCGAATACCAGCTGTATCAATTAAAACGTATTCACGTTCATCACGTACCATTGGAATATAAATACTATCACGTGTGGTACCAGGCATATCATAAACAACAACACGTTCTTCACCCAAGATTCGGTTAGTTAATGTTGATTTCCCAACATTAGGACGACCGATGATAGCTAACTTAATAGGTAAGTCTTGCAATGCTTTAGCTTGCTCTGCCGCCGTCTCTTCAGTCAGTTCTTCTTCCTCTTCGCCCCATTCATCCGCTTCTTGCTCATCTACATTGAGCAAGCCCATCTCTAACGCATATGGACGCAAACAGGTTTCAACCAATACTTGAACACCACGACCGTGAGCCGCTGCAATAGGATGAATATCACCTAATGATAACGAGTAAAAATCACCCGTTACAGAATCAATATCCACGCCGTCCGTTTTATTAGCCACAACGTAAACAGTTTTATCTTGCTGACGTAAATGATGTGCAATAGCTTCATCAGCAACCATAACACCATCACGAGCATCCACTAAAAATAACACAACGTCTGCTTCTTCAATAGCCTGAAGAGACTGTTCAGCCATTAAGGCATCAATACCCGCTTCGTCCCCTTGAATACCACCAGTGTCTATTAGAAGAAATTCATAACCACCTAATTTTGCTTGACCATATTTACGGTCGCGAGTTAACCCAGGAAAATCGGCAACGAGTGCGTCTCGGGTTCGAGTTAAGCGATTGAACAACGTTGATTTACCCACATTAGGGCGACCAACTAAAGCAACAACAGGCAGCATGATATTTCTCTCCAAACAAACAAAAGCGGCCCAGAATGTCTATTCGGACCGCTTTTTAATTTTAATGCCAGCCATTAATACTTAAAGGCTGGAATACATCGTATTTAATGGCGCTATTTTATAGAAATAGCTGACAATAAGCCATCTTTAGATTGTAGATAGAGCTGTTTCCCATCAACAATAGGCTTAGCGATGTGACCATCATCATCAATTTCTTCCTGACCGACAAATTCACCAGTCTCTTGTGACAATAAATGCAGAACACCTTCAAAATCTACAACAGCAACATAACCATTAAAAACTACTGGCGCTGTTAAAGCTCTATTTTCAAGTCCAAGCTGTGACCACTTCTCTAATCCAGAGCGACGATCAATCGCTACAACATGACCACTTGATGTGGTTAGATATAAATTAAAGCCATCAACAGTCATCGCTTTAAATGCTGAATAGTCGCGCTTCCACAATACTTTACCTGTACGCATTTCAATGGCTGCTAAATTGCCATTATATCCAACACCATACATAGTTTCGCCAAGAGCGATAGGTGTTGAGTCAATATCGATAATACTGGCTAATTCATTACCACCAGTTTGCGGAGTTACTACGGCTTCCCAAATGGCACGGCCATCTTCAACCAATACACCACCAATTTTTCCGTTTGGCAACCCAAAAAATGCAGCGCCTTGGCTTTCTACTAACCCGGAAATACCACGTAATGTTAGTGCGGGTACGTCTTGTTGGTAGCTCCATGACTCTTTGCCATCTTTAATATCAAACGCTTTAATTTTACCATTACTCATAGCAACAATAACTTTATTATGACTCAAAAGCGGTGCGGCTAATATTTCACCATCAACTTGTATTTTCCAAACAAGTTCACCGGTTTCTTGTGCAAGGACATATAACATGCCACTTTCTGCACCAATAACAATACTATTATAACCAGCGCTTATGCCGCCAGATAATTGCGCATTAATACCTGAGTTAAAACTAAATAGTGAACCCTGTTCTTCTACTTCAACTTCCCAAACGAGCTTACCTGATTGAGCGTTAAATGCAGCAACAATACCTTGACGATCGCTTGCGAAAACTTTGCCGTAAGCAACAACGGGGGCCAATTTACTAAAGTAATCTTGTGTACCATCACCGACGCTATGTTCCCAATCTACATTAACTTCAACCGAAGCTTGAATGAGTGGAAGTGGTGCGATTTTTATCTCTTCATCATTTGATGAACAACCTGAAATAGCACCCAGTAATACAACACCAGCTACTAATGATTTAGACCATTGTGTCATGTTCATTCCTTAAGCTGCAGGTGTTAGATCGTTCAGTTTCATTTGTAAATCATTACTCACTTGCTCACCTGATGCTTTCTCAGCGGCTAAATAAGCAAGTCTTGCTTTGTCTACATTGCCTTGTGCTAACTCAATATCACCCGTCAATTCATTTTTTTGAACATCAAATGCGTTATCAGTTAACTTAGCTAATGTAGTCATTGCTGATGAATATTTAAGTTGAGAGTTCTCAATACGCGCTAAGCGCATAATTGCAATCGACTTTACAGAGCTATCAACATCACTGGAAATAACAGATTGTAATAATTTGCTAGCTTCATCAAACTTTTTAGCGTCGACTAAAGATTTAACTGACAACAATTGTGCTAACTGGCTGTATTGCGTACTTGAATGCTCAGCGACAAACTTAGCACTTTGTGCAGAAATATCATCAGATTTAACAACTTCAGAATAATTCATGGAGTTAACGCCCATTTTCGATATTTTATCTGCTTGGTAATAATTAAAACCGTAAATACCACCTAATCCTAGTACAACACCCAATGCTAAAACACCGCCATTGTCTTTTAGAAATCGTTTAATTGCTTCTTCTTGTTGTTCTTCGCTGTTATAAATTTCCATGACAATCCTTATAATTCTTCTAATAATGTCGATAATTGTGCCATTGAAATAGTCAATTGCGGTTTATCTTCACGTAAATACTTCACGGTGACAGCGTCTTTTTCAAGCTCATCATCACCAAATAATAAAACAATTTTTGCACCACTTTGATCAGCTTTTTTCATTTGTTTTTTGAAATTGCCACCACTGTTGTGCTTCATAATACGCAAACCACTATGTTGTTGACGTAGTGACTCACTAATAATCATTGATTGGTTTTGCGCTGTATCACCCATAGCACAAACATAAACATCAACACTTGATGAGTTTGTTTCGGCTAATTCTAACGTTTCTAACATCAGAACCAAGCGTTCAATACCCATAGCAAAACCAACAGCTGGCGTAGCTTTACCGCCAAGTTGCTCAACTAAGCCATCATAACGTCCACCGGCTAACACGGTACCTTGTGCCCCTAAAGAGTCAGTCACCCATTCAAAAACAGTACGGTTATAATAATCTAAACCACGGACTAAACGTTCGTTAACTTGGTATTGGATACCTGCGAGCGTTAACAGTTCACATAATTTTGAAAAATGTTGCTTAGAGTCTTCACCTAAGTATTCAGACAACT
>Ga0209291_1002991_pt1 | contig 13033 bp, 10 predicted proteins | sample GOMGulsemesocosm_FD_184633 | JGI IMG/M metagenome (GOLD analysis project Ga0209291, IMG submission 184633) | Methane-oxidizing microbial communities from mesocosms in the Gulf of Mexico - GOM9B Gulf of Mexico (SPAdes) (version 2) | ecosystem: Environmental > Aquatic > Marine > Cold seeps...
CAGAAATATTACTTGATAATACAGATAGAAATAGAACATCTCCTTTCGCTTTTACAGGAAGTAAGTTTGAGTTTAGAGCAGTTGGCTCCAAGGCTAACTGCGCAAATCCAATGACTGTTTTAAATGCAATTGTGGCTAAACAATTGCAGGGATTTAAAAAAGAAGTAGATACATTGATTAGTGATACTAAAATGAAAAAAGACGATGCTATATTTAATGTATTAAGAGAGTATATAAAAGTATCTAAAAAAATTCGTTTTGAAGGAAACGGATATGGTGAAGAATGGGAATCTGAAGCAAAAAAGAGAGGTTTAAGTAACCATAAAACAACGCCTATTGCTCTACAAGCTAAAATTTCTGATAAAACAATTCAATTGTATGAAAGCCTTAATATTATGAATAAAATAGAGGTAGAAGCACGTCATGAAATTGAAATAGAAGAATATACTTTACGTATTCAAATTGAGGCACGAACAATAGGTGATATTGCTAGAAATCATATTGTCCCGACTGCTATTAAATATCAAAACATATTAATTGAAAATGTTAGAGGCTTGAAAGATATTTATGGAAGTGATTTTAAAAAACTAGGAAAAGAGCAAATGAATATGATAGCTGAAATATCCAAACATATCGAAAAAATAAATGAAAGAGTATCAAACATGATAAATGCTCGTAAGGAGGCTAATATAATTAAAGGTTCTGAACAAAAAGCATTGGCTTATTGTAATGCTGTAAAACCATATTTTGATGAAATAAGATACCATTGTGATAAATTAGAACTTTTGGTAGATGATGAGTTATGGCCTTTGACAAAATATAGAGAACTGTTGTTTACTAAATAACAAATAAATCTAATCACTATTGTGGTAAAACAATATTGATTTCTTCTTTATAGAAGACAAGAAACTCAATTTTAAATCTATTGTTTTAGGTTCTGAATTGAGTTTTTTTCGTTTTAATTAAATGTGTTTTATGTTACCTTATTTAATTAGTAATGAGGTATATTGTTTTTAAAATAAAAACATGTTATAGAATATATTGTTCAAGTTTTTGAATAAAAAGTTAAAAATAGTTAGAGTTTTTTTGAATTGAATTAAAGAAAATTATTAACCCTTTTTAACTACAAATATCAAAATAGTTAATCAAGGTTTGATTGGCGTACCATTAATTGATAAATTAAAAAGTATAATAGTGAGCTTTGTTACTATAAAATACGAAAAAATAAATAAATATAAAACTATGATTATCAATGGGTTGTGATTATCTTTGAGGACGGTTAAAAACATTTTTAGTTTTTGCCATTATGACTTAACCCATTACTTCACAATTTCATAATTATACCTCTTCCCTTATAGAGGACTTATTTCTCAAAAAAAAGTACTTCCCCGAGTAGCTGTGAACAAAATTGTTTTATGCAATGAGTTCATTTTTAAGATGTATTTAATAACCAATAAATATTTTAATTATGAAAAAAGTAGTTTTAACTTTAGTTTTTGCAGTATTTACTGCATTTGCGTTTTCACAAGGCCATGATTACCAGTGTGGTGGTGATAACGATGGAGGACAAACAGGGCATCGTTGTCCTGAAATTAGTCAACGAAATGATAGTTGTAATCCAAGTATTCGATTTCGTGTATTGTGTCGTCCAGAAATGAGAGCCGCAATTAGCGCAGGAGCAAGTTACTCCCAAGCCCTACAGGGAGGAAAAAATAGTGAGGCAAAAATTACCCAGAGTGGGCAAAATATTTCATCTACATTACAATTCGGTAATGGAAATCAGGCACAAAAAAACTCAATTTTAGTTGATCAGTCTGATGGAGGAGGTCTTTATAAGCAGAGATATAATTACTCTTATGTGAGTCAATGGGGTAAAGGAAATGTAGCTGATGTAACTCAATCAGGAGAAAAGCAACGTTCTGATGTTGATCAAAAAGGTGATTTTAATGATGCTACTGTAGACCAAAGTGGTCATAGACATAAATCAGAAGTTGATCAAAGAGGAGAATCAAACAAAGTTTTAGTAACACAAGAAGATTGTAAAGACAGAGCTGAAGTGTATCAAAGAGGATGTAGTAATGATTCAGACCAATATCAAGCGGGACGTGAAAATAGAGTTTGTGCTAGACAAATTGGTCATTTTAATGGGTCTGAACAAAGACAAATAGGAAGTAATTCTGAATTAAATAAGGCAAAAGTATCACAACAAGGTCTTTTTCAGTCTAAAGGGTATTTTAATACTGCTGACCAAGAGCAACAAGGGTATAAAAACAAAGCTTATATTAGTCAAAAAGGGAGCTGGAATTTAGCTATGCAAAGTCAAGATGGAAATGAAAATTATCTAGAGTCTGATCAAAAAGGGGCTGGTAATGAATCATACCAAACTCAAGTTGATGGTAAGGATAATGAGGCGCTTGCAGAGCAATCAGGTCTATTTAATAAGGCTACTCAGGATCAAACAGATGATGATAATACGGCTATCAGTAAACAAATTGGTGTTGGACACGTATCTATATCAGATCAAAAAGGAGATGATAATTATTCGTCAATTTTCCAAGGAGCTCTTTTTAATTATGCAGAAGTAAAACAAGGTGGATCAAGTTCTAGTATCATTGAACAAAACATGTTTAGTGGAGGAGGATTCAATTCAGTAATTGTTGATCAAACTAAATAAATTTAAATTTAAATCAAGCTCTAATAATTAGAGCTTGATTTTTAATATGATTTATTATTTGAGGCATTATTTTAAAATGAAGGTGTCAATAGAATTTAAAAAGTAATAAAATGAAAGTGTTTAGTAGCATTATAGTATGTTGTTTGAGTATGTTATTAGGGTATGCTCAAAATTATAACGACAGTAGAACAAATTTGGAACAAAAAAGGAATCTGTATTTAGATTTTGCAAACACAGATTTAAAAGGATCGAATAACTTGAGTAATATTGTATATGTAAGCCAACAAGGGGCTAATAATTTATCTGAAATAAAAACAAAGGCGTTAAAATCAAACGTTAAGGTAATACAGAAAGGAGATGATAATACAGCTTTGATAGATGTTAGGGCTAAGGTTATTAAAGAAAAAGTTGTTCAAATTGGAAATGGGAATTTTTTTAAAGATTACAATCATTTAAATAAACCGTTTCATCATGTAAATGTGCACCAGCATGGGAATAATCAAAAAATATTTGTAAATGGAGTCAATAATATTTCAAAGGAACTAATTATTAAGCAAGTTGGAAATGATAAAATTATGTACATCAATAATTTTTAAAAAAAAACACTTAGGATGAATAAGGCTTTATTATGTAGTGTTATAGTGTTGCTTTTTTGTTTAAATACTAATGCACAGTTTTTAAATAGAGAGGTAAAAGCAATTATAGAGATTACACCCTCTGAAAAACTATTTAAAATTGTTGCAAAAGCAGAAAATTTATCAAAAATAAACCAGAGTTTGCTTTATGAACTGAAAATGTTTAAAGAAGATAAGAGTTCTGGAAATGTAACAGATAATAACCAATCAGGTAGGTTTGTAATAGAATCTGGTGAGGTTAAAAAATTGGCATTTACTGCCATAAACGGAACAAGCGGAAAAGAAAAAATAATACTGTTGTTGTTGTTAAGGAATTTGGACAATGAAATTGTTGGAAAAGCAAGAACAGTAATTTCAGAAAATAAAATATTAAATAGTGATTATGATAATAAAATTACGCTTGATATAAAACCAAAAGATGGAATTAAATTAATTGGAGTTGTTTTAGAAAAAACAAAGACTAAACCAGGAAGAGATTTTTATAGTTTTTTTTATAGCAAATTTTTAAGTTATGATTTTAAGGATAGTAGAACAGTAATGGTGGAAGAAGTATTTTCAAGGGGTCGAACAACGAAAATACATGTAAAGGTTGACAATGTAAAAGTATATGAGTTTTTTCTACGGCCCAATACCGATTTTTTAAAAATAAATGCAGAGAAAGCAGTGAAAATAATATACAGTTATTTCAGTAAAAAAAAGAAAGATTATATTGTAAGGTACTGACGTTTTTTGTATCTTGTAATAGTAGCCAATGAGGCTACATTGCCCTCCCAATCTACTTTGATCGAAATTATTTATGTGAATTTGTAAGCTCTTATCAATCCTACTTGACAAGAGGTTCATGGATGTGATATGTGATATGTGATAAAACCCCCATTGTTTATAGATGCATTTTAAAAGTTTAAAAATCAAAGGTTATGAAAAAAAGTATCGTATTTTTTTTAGTTTTTTTATTTAGTGTTTCTTGGGGTGTTAGTGCCCAAGAATTTGTGTATAAACCTATTAATCCAGCTTTTGGAGGAGAGACATTTAATTATCAATGGTTGTTAAGTTCAGCCGAATCTCAAAATCTTTATACGGATGAGGATGGTCAATTTGAGGAGTCAACATTAAGTGAGTTTACTCAAAGTTTAAATAGTCAATTACTTAGTAGAATTAACAGAGCATTGCTTGATGCTCAAATTGATACGGAAGGGGGATTACAACCCGGTGTGTATAACTTTGGAAGTTTAAATGTTCAAGTATATGAAACTTTAGACGGTTTAGTAGTCGATATCTTAGATATTGACACTGGAGAACAATCACAAATAATAATTCCTAACTAATTTTTATGTTAAAAAAAGTAATTAAAGTAACAGTCATTGTTACAGGGGTTTTTTTTGTCTCTTGCGGAGCATATTTTAACCAACCAGTAACAATATCGAAAGCAGTATTGGGTGAAGGAACACAAAATACTAAGAATTTGAAAAACTTACCAGAGCCAGAACAAAAAATTGTTGTAGGAGTTTATAATTTTAGAGATCAAACGGGGCAATATAAAATGTTGCAAAATGGGAGTAGTTTTAGTACAGCCATTACCCAAGGATCTACTACAATTTTATTAAAAGCATTGGAAGACTCTAAATGGTTTACCGCAATTGAACGTGAAAATTTAAGTAATTTATTAAATGAAAGAAATATCATTCGTTCCACTAGGCAGGAGTACCGAAAAACATCCAATCCAAATGAACCTCAATTAGACCCATTATTATACGCAGGTGTTTTGTTAGAAGGAGGAGTTGTGTCCTACGATTCTAATATAATTACAGGGGGGCTTGGTGCTCGTTATTTTGGTATAGGAGGTTCAACCAAATACCGTCAAGATAGAATAACAGTTTACCTAAGAATTATTTCTACTTCTAGCGGAGAAATTTTAAAAACAGTTTATGTTTCAAAAACGATACTTTTTCAAGCAATTGATGCTAGTTTTTTTAGGTATGTGAAATTCAAACGATTACTCGAAGTTGAAACAGGGATAACTAAAAAGGAACCTGTTCATATGGCGGTTAGTGAAGCAATTGAAAAAGCAGTTGAATCTTTAGTTATAGAAGGGTTAAAAGATGGTTTGTGGCAATCAAAAGCTGATGAATCTCAAGTAAAAGAGACCATAGCAGCATATGATCTAGAAAAAGAAGAGGCTATTAATAGAGAAATTTATGATAGAATAAACACTAAAAAAAGAGCCAAAAATGTGCTTGAATTAAGTGCTGGAGGAACGCTGTTTGATGGAGATTATCCAAAACCGAAATTAGAACTGATGCCTGTTAAAGCAGGATATAAAAGAGGCTTAACTCCATATTTTAATTTGGGATTAAATTATGCTAAGTTTAACTTGGCTAATAGAGATGTGCCCGGATACCAATCTACCTATGGCTTTATGAGTTTTGATTTGAAAGGAGAATATATCGTTTTGCCATTTGATGATTTTACACCCTATATCTTTGCTGGTGGAGGAATAAATGCTTCAAACTATTTTAAAGAAGTAGTGCCTAAAGTAGAGTATGGCTTGGGACTAGAATACCTTGTTTCTTCTAAAATTGGGGTTAAAATATATGGGGGACATAACTTGGTACTCAGTGATAAATTAGATCAAGTAGAATCAGGAAAGAGAGATGATTTTTATTATAGATTTGGGTTAGGTGTCAACTATTATTTATCTAGTTCGAAAAAGAAAAATGAATCTGGTTTATCGAGGAAAGAGCAACGATTAAAAAGAAAACTCGAAAAAAGAAATAATAAAAATATAAGTGATAAGGAAAAAATAGATTTTAATACTAATACCAAATAGCATGAAAAAATATATAATTTACATTTGTATAGTGGTTTCAACGATTTTATTGAACTCTTGTAATGAGGATACTATAGATACTATAGGTACAGGTATGGTTACGGGGAAAGTTATACTCCAAGATAGTTCAACCCCAATAGAAGGTGCTACAGTTACTGTAGTGTCAGCAGGTAATTCAGCAATCACCAATTCATCTGGAGATTTTGTAATAAGCAATGCACCCGTAGGTCAACAATCTTTGTCTATTCAAAAAGAAGGGTATATAGCCAATTTTGAAGGAATAGTTGTTGTCACTGGAGGGACAATAAATGTGGTAGCTGAAATGAGTTTGTCTTCAGCCAGTAATAGATCTCCTGAGCAACCGGTGTTAACGAGTCCTATAGACAATAGTATTAACCACGATCTTGAAGTAGAATTAACTTGGACTGCATCAGACCCTGATGATGATGTTTTAACGTATAAAATAGAATTGCGAAATGATCAAAATGCTGATGTTGAGGTGTTTGGTGGTGTTTCGGAGATGTCGTACACGCTGTCAGGCTTAAATTATGGGTTTAAATATTTTTGGCAAGTAAGCGCTAGTGATGGTATTAATTCAGAGGTATGGAGTACTGTAAATGTATTTGAAACTAATTCAGACCCAGTATATCGTTATTTGTTTGTAAGATATGATAATAGTAATAATGTAGTTTATTCTGCTGACATTGTTAATAATACTCCAATAGAATTACAGTTAACATTAAATAACACTAATAGTTGGCGTCCACGGAAAAACTTAAACACTGGTTTAATAGCTTTTTTAAGAAGTGTTGGGTCGGAAACACATCTCTTTACCATGAATCCAGATGGTTCTGATGTACAACAAATATCTAATGCTGTTCCTGTTGCAGGTTCAGATTTAGAGAAAATTGATTTTTGTTGGTCAAATAATGGAGCGAAACTATTATACACTAACTTTGATAAATTATATAGTATTAATAAAGATGGTAGTGGATTAATGTTAGTCTATCAAACATTAGATGGAAGCTTTATATCAGAATGTGATTGGGCTATAGATGAAAGTATTATAGCATTGAAAGTGAATAATGTAAATGGATATGGTGTGTCCATATATACCATAGACATGTCTGGTGTAATTTTAAATACAGTTCTCTCAGGGGTTAATGGTGCAGCAGGAGGGTTAAATTTATCGATTGATAACAATAAGCTACTATATACTCATGATGTTTCTGGATATGAAAGCCCTGATGGTAGACAGTTAGATACACATATATTTATGTATGATTTTGGCACAACTTTAATCTCAGATTTATCAGGAGCCAAGCCAATAGGATTCTTAGATTTGGACCCTCGTTTTTCTCCAAATGAGGCGGAAGTGATATATACTCACACTTCCAATGATGGGGTTTCGGAAAATAAAATACAGAAGGTTAATGTTGCCTCAGCAACTACTAGAACAGATTTGTTTTCAAATGCCAAAATGCCTGATTGGGAGTAATGGATAATATAGAAGTATAAAAAAGCCGATAGAACATTGTTCTATCGGCTTTTTTATACTTCTATTACTTGTTTGTATTATACGTTAATATTGTTATTTTTGTTCGTTATAACTTATAAATGATCATGTCATTATGAAATTAAGCATCTTTACTGTTCTAGCCTTACTTTTTACAAGTAGTGCCTTTTCTCAAAATAGCGAGGTATTATTCACTGTAAACAATACAACTGTAACGACCAATGAGTTTACAAGAGTGTATAATAAAAATATTGAATTGGTTCAAGACGAAAAGCAAAAAGATGTAGATGAGTACTTGAAGTTGTATGTTAACTATAAGTTAAAGTTAGAAGAAGCTTTTGCGCTAGGTTTAGATAAAAATAAAAAATATAAAAACGAGTTAGAATCATATAGGAGGCAATTAGCTAAAAAATACTTGACGGACACAAAAATAAACGACCAATTATTAGAAGAAGCGTATAGTAGAACTGTAAATGAAGTAAATGTAAACCACATATTGGTAAGAGTTGATGAAAATGCTTCAGCTGAAGATAGTCTAAAGGCATACAATCAAGTATTAAAATACCGAAATAAAGCATTAAAAGATGGTTTTAGTGCGATTATGCAAACGAGTCATAATGGAAAAACAGTTTATGGAGAAACCTTAGGATATTTTAATGCTTTTAAAATGGTATACCCTTTTGAAAATGTAGCGTATGATACAAAGGTAGGTGATATTTCAATGCCTTTCAGAACGAAATTTGGTTTTCATATTTTAAATGTGTTAGATAAAAGGGAGTCAAGAGGAGAGGTAACTGTTGCTCACATTATGGTAGCCAACAATAATAAAAAAATAACAACTTCTGCAGAAGATAGAATTAAGGAGTTACATCAGAAAGTTATTACAGGAGTATCTTTTTCGGACTTAGCAAAGCAGTTTTCTGATGACAAAAATTCTGCTAAAAAGGGAGGGGCCTTAGCACGTTTTGGTACAGGTAAATTAAGTGCAAAAGAGTTTGAAAATGCAGCTTTTTCTCTTAGTAATGAAGGAGAAGTGTCTAAGCCAATTGAAACTAAGTTTGGATGGCACATAATTAAGCTAATTAAAAAACATCCGGTAGCTAGTTTTAATGAATTAAAACCAAGTTTGGAACAAAATGTTAAAAAAGATTCACGGTCTAAAATTATTAATAATAAATTTTACGATAATTTAAAAAAACGATATAATTTTTCAGAGGTTTCTGGTGTAAAAGAAACATTATTAAAAGTAGTTGACGTAGCATTTATAAGAGGAAATTGGGATAAATCAAATGAATCATATAAAGAAATTCTAGCAACTTTTGCAGGAGAAGAACTGACATATATTGAATACTACAAATATCTGTCTTCTAAGCTAAGGGCTTATAAGAATCTTTCTGACATATCAAAAATTGTAGATGACAGTTATAGTAATTTTGTGAATTACAGAATTTATAATTACCATAATGAAAATTTAGAAAATGAATTTCCAGAATTCAAAAATATTGTTCAAGAATATAGAGAAGGCTTGTTGTTATTTGACTTAATGGAACAGGAAGTATGGCAAAAATCTAAAAAAGACTCTATAGGGCTTAAAGAGCATTATAGTAAAAATAAGGCTGATTATTTCTGGGAGAAACGAGTAGAAGCTATTGTGGTAACAAGTGAAAATAAATCTGTTGCTAAAAACACTAGAATTTTGCTAAAAAAAGGCTTTACTATAAAGGAACTTAAAAATAAAGAAGAAAACATTGTAGCATCAGAGGGCTTGTATGAATTAATGGATAAGGAGCTACCTACGAAGTTTAAATTTAAATTAGGGATATCAAAAGTATTTAAGCACAATAACCAATACGTAGTTGTTAAAGTATTAAAGGAAGTACTTCCAAAACAAAAAACTTTTGAAGAAGTAAAAGGGCGTGTTATTAACGATTATCAGGTGCAACTTGAGAAAGATTGGTTGTTAAAATTAAGAAGTAAGTATAAAGTAGAAGTAAACCAAGTGATGCTAGATAATGTTAAGAAAACATTATAAATAAATTGATTTTGAAAATAAATAAATACCTGTTATTAATACTAATCATGTTTGGGGTGATTTCTTGTGGTTTTTTTGAAAAGCAAACACAAGAAAAAGCTATAGCAAGAGTTAATAATACATATTTATATGAGTCAGATTATATCAAGCAACTTCCAGAAGATTTGTCAAAGAAAGACAGTACGCTATTTGCAACACAATATATTAATAATTGGGCTACAAAACAGTTGCTTAAGCAACATGCAACGCTGAATTTAGGAGAAGATAAGTTGGAGTTTTTTAACCAATTGGCACAAGAATATAAATTGGAGTTGTATGCAAATGCATATTTGGATGCACTTATAGTAAAACAATTGGATACTGTAATTCCTAAGTCAGAGTTTGATACGTTGTATAAGTATTCAAAACAAAATTTTAAATTGAATGAAGAATTATTAAGATTTAGTTATATAAGTATTGATAAGGATTATAAAGATTTAAAAAGTATAAAAGAAAAGTTTACACGCTTTAATGATCAGGACAAAGTACTGCTTGATTCACTTTCCATACAGTTTAATTCATTCATGTTAAATGATTCTTTATGGGTTAAAAAATCACAAGTATTAAAAACCCTCCCTATTATTAATAACTCAAAGAATTTAGAACTGTTAAAAAAATCTAATTTTTTACAATTTGAAGATTCAATAAGAGTATATTTGGTGCGAGTTAATGAATTACTAAAAAGGAATGAGCAGGCGCCACAAGAATATGTGGAACAAACCTTAGAGCAAATTATCCTTAATAAAAGAAAGTTAAAACTAATTAAGCAATTAGAAATTGATGTTAGAAAAGATGCAACACAAAATAAAGAATTTGAAGTTTACAATTAATAATTTAGTTGTTTTATTAGCTTTTACAGCTACGGTTACTGCACAAAATGATAAGATTAAAATTGATGGTGTGTCAGCTGTGGTAGGAGATTATATCGTATTAGATTCCGATGTAGATAAAATGTATATTGAATTAAAAAGTCAAGGGGTTTCTACAGCAGATTTTACAAGATGTAATGTCATGGGGAAATTACTCGAAGATAAATTATATGCACACCATGCAATACAGGATAGTATAACTGTTTCTAATGATGAAGTAGAAAGTACTGTAAACCAACAAATAGATTATATGAAATCTCAAGTTGGTGGTGATATGGAAAAGGTTCTTAAGTTTTATAAAAAAGATGATGAGATAGCTTTTAGAAAAGAATTGTTTGATTTGATAAAAACAAATAAACTTGCTGGGCAAATGACCAGGAAAATTGTTTCTGATGTAGAAATAAGTCCGGAAGAGGTATATACATTCTATAATGAAATACCAAAAGAGGACCGACCTACTTTTGGAGCCGAATTGAAAGTGTCTCAGGTTATTATCAAACCCAAAACACCACAATCAGAAATTGATAAAGTAATTGATCGATTAAAGCAGTTTAGAGCTGATGTATTAGATAATGGAGCAAGTTTTGCTTCAAAAGCTGTATTGTATTCAAAAGATGAAGGATCAAGGCCAACTGGTGGAAAATATACAATCCATCGTAAAAAGCCGAGATTTGTAAAGGAATTTAGGGAAGCTGCTTTTAGTTTAGAAGAAGGAGAGATTTCGGAGCCGTTTAAATCTGATCACGGATATCATATTGTTATGGTGGATCAAATAAGAGGACAGGAAGTAGATGTTCGTCATATATTATTGATGCCTAATGTTTCCAATGAAAATTTAGAAGAAGCAAAAAAAACTGCAGATACCTTAAGAAAGCGAATTTTTGATAAAGAAATTACTTTTGAAAAAGCTGCTTTAGAGTTTTCGGATGAAAAAGAAACAAAATATGATGGAGGGAAATTAAGAAACCCTGAAACTTTTGATCATAGTTTTGAATTAACGAAAATGGATCCATCATTATATTCTCAAGTAATAAATTTAGAAGAAGGTGTGGTTTCTAATCCCGTTTTAGAATATGACAGAACAGGAAAAGCTTTTTATAAACTATTACTAATTAGTGATAAAAAGGAGGAGCATGTTGCTGAATATGGAAAGGACTTTTTGAAAATAAAAGAGCTAGCTTTAAAAGAAAAGCAAATTAAAACTGTTGCTGAATGGCAAGAGGAAAAAATAAAAGATACCTATATTAAAATTACTGGAGAATATAGAGACTGTGAGTATACTAATAACTGGTTAAAAAAATAATATATGTCAGACGTAGCAGCAATTAATCAACTTGTAAATAAATACAAACAACTCAAGCAAGAAATAGCTAAAGTTATTGTTGGACAAGATGCTGTTATTGATCAAATATTATTGGCTGTTTTTTCTGGAGGTCATGTGTTATTAGTAGGTGTGCCTGGGTTAGCAAAAACCCTTATGGTAAATACTTTAGCGCAAACTTTAGGGCTAGATTTCAAACGTATACAGTTCACACCTGATTTAATGCCTTCTGATATCTTAGGAAGTGAAATATTAGATCATAAAAGAGAATTTAAGTTTGTTAAAGGTCCAATTTTTGGAAACATTATTTTAGCAGATGAAATTAATAGAACTCCACCAAAAACGCAAGCTGCCTTATTAGAGGCAATGCAGGAAAAATCGGTTACTGTTGCCGGTAATCGTTACCAATTAGATTTACCATATTTTGTTTTGGCAACCCAAAACCCAATTGAACAGGAAGGAACATATCCGTTGCCTGAAGCGCAATTGGATAGGTTTATGTTTGCTATTGAGTTAACGTATCCTACATTTGAAGAAGAAGTTAATGTAGTGAAGAATACAACTTCTGATGTGGTAACCCAGGTGAATAAATTGTTAGAAGCTCAGGAAATTATTGATATACAACATTTGATACGACGTATTCCTGTTGCTGACAATGTTATTGAATATGCAGTAAATTTAGTAAGTAAAACACGTCCGGACAATCCTAATGCACCTGAGCAAGTAAAGCAATATATTGATTGGGGTGCGGGACCACGAGCATCTCAAAACTTAATTTTGGCAGCAAAATCACATGCAGCAATTCAAGGAAAGTTCTCTCCAGATATTGAAAACGTGCAAGCAGTTGCTTTAAGTGTTTTACGTCATAGAATTATTAAAAATTATAAAGCGGAGGCAGAACGTGTAACTAAAGAAGATATTATTAAAGACTTATTTTAGTTACTCGTTTAATAAAAGTTCAATATCTTCTTTTAATAATTGAATAGCTTCTGCATTTAAGAGATCATAAGTTTTTTAAGAGGTAACTATTTTGTCTCCTCAGTGCAATATTGTTTCTTTGAATAGTTTTACATCTTTTTATACTTTGAATAAAACAAGGGAAAGAATTTTTGGTTTAGAT
>Ga0209291_1002993_pt1 | contig 13024 bp, 14 predicted proteins | sample GOMGulsemesocosm_FD_184633 | JGI IMG/M metagenome (GOLD analysis project Ga0209291, IMG submission 184633) | Methane-oxidizing microbial communities from mesocosms in the Gulf of Mexico - GOM9B Gulf of Mexico (SPAdes) (version 2) | ecosystem: Environmental > Aquatic > Marine > Cold seeps...
GTGAAGTGGATACAATTAAAATTGAGCATATTGCTCACAGTAGGAACGGGTTTGCTTTAGGAGCCGTAATTGCTGCGGAATGGATTATAAATAAAAAAGGAGTTTTTACTATGAAAGATGTCCTTGGTTTGTAATTACGTTAAAAAAAACACAAAACAGTAACAATACTTAATTAGAACACACTAATTATAAAATAAATAAAACATCGTTCAATTCATTTAAATTTGAACACAAATAATATTACTTATGACACTAACACAATGGTTTATCTTTTTCCTGCTTATTCAAGTAATACACGGATTAAGTACTTGGAAATTATATATTAAAGCTGGTAGGCAGGCATGGGAAGCTTTTGTTCCTGTATACAATGCAGTTGTGTTAATGCAAATTATTAACAGACCAAAATGGTGGACTGTATTATTATTTGTTCCAATTATCAATTTAATAATGTTCCCTGTTGTATGGGTAGAAACTTGTAGAAGTTTTGGCAAAAACACGTACATAGATACTGCTTTAGCTGTATTAAGTTGTGGTTTATATGTTACTTATCTTAATTACACACAGGACTTAACACATATAAAAGACAGAAGTATTGAACCCAAAAGTAGTTCTGGAGAATGGACTAGCTCAATATTGTTTGCAATAATTGCTGCAACTTTAGTACATACCTACTTTATGCAACCATTTGTTATTCCTACTTCTTCGCTAGAAAAAACTTTGTTAAAAGGTGATTTCTTACTAGTAAGTAAATTTCATTACGGAGCACGTTTACCTATGACAGCTGTAGCTGCACCAATGGTACATGATACCTTACCAAAGTTTAACGTGCCTTCATATTTAAAAAAACCACAAATACCATATTTACGTATTCCTGGTTTTCAAAAAATTAAACGTAATGATATTGTTGTTTTTAATTGGCCTGCAGATACGTTGTTTAATATGTATAAAGCTGCTGATAAAAAATATGAAAAACCAATTGACAAAAAAACAAACTATGTAAAACGTTGTGTTGGTATTGCAGGTGATTCATTAGAAATAAGAGATGGTTATGTTTTCATTAATGGTAAGCAAACTGTTTTACCGGACAGAGCTAAGACTCAGTTTTATTATACCGTAATTTCAAAGAAAATTTTATCTGCTAAATATTTAAAAGAAGAAATAGGAACTACAGAATACAATAGATTTTATAAACTTAATAAAACAACAGCACAACGATATAACAAAATAGAAAACCTGCTTCAGCCATTCCCAAACGACTCTACAAGTTACTTAATTGAACTCCCTGGTGATTTTATTGTAAGTAAAGATTTTAGAGCTACAGACAGGTACTCTATTAACATGTCCAATGAAGAACAAGAAAAATTAGGGAAAAACCCAAGTGTCGTTTCAGTTATAAGAAACTTCCAACCAAAAGGAGAAAAAGATTCAAAACCAGCTTTCCCACACCACGAAAATAATACCTGGAATGGTGACAATTACGGACCAATATACATCCCCGAAGCTGGAAAAACTGTTGAATTAAATAAGGAAGTCCTTCCTTTATACAAAGCCATCATTACAGAATACGAAGGAAACAAGCTAAATACAGATGGTAATGACATTTATATTAATGGAAAAATAGCTACTACATACACTTTCAAACAAGATTACTATTGGATGATGGGAGACAACCGCCCAAATTCATTAGATGCAAGATACTGGGGTTACGTACCTTTTGATCATGTGGTAGGAAAACCTGTATTTGTATGGATGAGTATTAGTGGAGTTGAACTAGGTTTTGCTAACTTTAAAAACTGGGTATTTAATAAAGAACGTATCTTCACTACAGTTGGTGGAAGCGGGAAACCAGTTTCTTACTTACCCTATTTCTTAGTGGTATTGATATTATGGCAAGGATATAAGTTTTACAAGAAAAAGAAGAAAAATAACGAGGAGTAAACATTAATTGAAACGTCATTACGAAGGAAGAGTAACTGAAGCAATCTGCTGATAAAAGAGATTGCTTCGTTTCACTCGCAATGTCGTTTTTACTTAATTCGATAGGACTACCAACAAATGAATTTACTAATCCACCCAACATACTTCCCTACTGTTGCACACTTTATTGCAACAGTAAAAGCGAAAACAATTCGTTTTGAAGCTGCTGACAATTACCAAAAGCAAACCTATAGAAACAGAATGTTTATCTATGGTGCTAACGGAAAATTATTACTGAACATCCCAACCAAACACAACAAAAAAGCTACTAAAACTAGTTATCAGCATATTGAAATTGAAAACATTGAAGATTGGCAAAAACAACATTGGAAATCAATAGTTTCGGCCTATAAATCTTCTCCTTTTTTCGAATACTATGAAGATGATATTAAAGACTTATTTTTTACTCCTCAAACTTCATTATACCAATTAAACATTGCTATTTTCAAAATACTTTGTGAATGCCTTGAATTAGAGCTTAACATAGAGTATACTGAATCTTTTACAAAAGAAGGAGATGTTGAGAATTGTATTGATTTAAGAAAACTCGTTGTTTCTAAAAAAGAAATACTTCCCGAATTTGAAAATTACACACAAGTATTTGGAGATAAACATGGCTACCTGAATAACTTGAGTATTCTAGATTTACTTTTCAACGAAGGCCCAAATACACTGAATTATTTAGAATCACAAGCTAGTTTCTGGTAATGCAAACATTCACTCATTACTTCCTTCATTTTGGATTCCCACTACTAATTGCTCATTTTTTTTTCAAAAAGGAATGGAAAAAAGTATATCTAATTTTTGCTCTATCAATGTTAGTAGACCTTGATCATCTAATAGCAAATCCTATTTTTGATCCAAATAGATGCAGTATAAACTTTCATCCATTACACTCCTATTACGCAATAGGTATTTATTTTTTACTTTTAACTCCGAAAAAGACAAGAATAATTGCATTTGCATTACTACTTCATATGTTTACCGATTGGATTGATTGTTACATGACACTTAATCATTGGTAAATACTAATTCAAACCAAACACCATGAACAGAATCATTTTAACAGCAATACTAATACTATCCATGCATTTTGGCTTTTCTCAAACAACCATTGAAGGGCATGTTTTTGACAGCGTAACAAAGAATCCGATAGAATCTGTAAGTATTTACATTGAAAACACACATTATGGGACAGTAACCAATAGTGACGGGAAATATAAGTTCACTTTTAAAGCAGAAAGTCCAACAATCACATTTAGTTATTTAGGCTATGAAACCACAATACTAAATAGTTCTAAAATTCCAAATGAAATTTTCCTGTCGGAATATGAAAATGTACTAGAAGAAGTATTAATAACAAACAATAGTGTTAGTAGCATTTTAAAAGACGTCTTAAAATCTACTAAAAAAGCACTAAAAAAGCCATTATTACAAGAAACATACAACAGAGAGTTTTCTAAAATAAATGGAGAATACAATTATTTCGCGGATGGAATTTTGGAATATCACATTAGGAACAGCGGTAAGAATATCAAGTCAGACACCTACATAAAACAAAGTAGAGCATTGACTTCCCCTTCAAAGAATATTTCCGAAGTCACCGAAGCAATCCCTATCAAATATGATGTGAGAGATCAAATTAAAGAAGGATTTGGCGATTACGCATTACTAAAACATCTATACAAAAGAGAAGATAGGTATGATTTTGTACTAAAAACCAAAAGCTATAACGATAGCCTAACGCACAACATTATCGAGTTTAAACCAAAAGATACTGTTATAAATGACAATTATGACGGAAAACATTTAAGCGGAAACTTCTTATTTAAAGGTACGGTTGTTTACGATAGTACTACAAAACTTATCCTAGACATGGACTTAAAAAAAGCCTCAAATACTGATGCTGATGCTTTATATATGAAAAACTTTATCATAACCTTTAAGTATTTTGATGTAAGACAAAAAGCTAGCTATAGAATTGATGGAGAACATTATATTTTGGTTTACAAAAAAGAATATCATAAGCTACATTTATACAAAGCACTAGGAAAAGAATACGATACAAAATATGAATTCTACACTAGCTTAAACACATTGTCTTACAAAGAATTTAATAATAAGCTAGATCGCAGTAAGCGTTACAAAAACACAACAATTTACAAAAACGGAAACCAGAACACTTATGAATTTTGGAACAACAACAACAACAACAACAACAACAACAACAACAACAACAACAACAACAACAACAACAACAACAACAACAACAACAACATATTAAGTACAGAGGAAGAGGAAAATTTCATTAATTCTATTATAGAATAACTTACCAAGAAATTATTGCTTTAATCGGATAGTGATCAGAGTACTTATTATTGAAATTTGTAAACTGTGCTACTCCCAAATTTTCATCAACAAGTATAAAATCTATTCGTAAAGGAAAAAACTTAAAGTCAAATGTCTTCCCAAAACCATTACCTGCTAGTTCAAAGGCATCATTATATCCTTCATTCTTGAATTGCTTATAGATATATGAATAGGCGGTATTGTTAAAATCACCCAAAACAACTTTTTTATAATCACACTCCCTTTGATGCTTTAAAACCAATTCAGCTTGTTCCTGCTGCAGTTCAAAACGTTCCCCTATTCGTTTTACCAAATGCTCTGTGTTTTGCTCTGATAAGTGTTTTACATTGGGGTTTATATGTAATGATTCAAAATGAACATTATAAATACGTATGGTATCATTTTCTTTTAATACATCAATATAAATGGCTTCATTTTCAGAATTTAAAAATTCAATTTTTCCTTTATTTATAATTTTATATTTTGAGAAAATAGCTTGTCCATACTTTGTTTTTCCTCCTGATAAATTTTCGTATTTGAAAGGGTATTTAGACAAACTAAAATCTTGATGTGGATGAAACTCTTGAAAAGCAACTATATCGGCATTTTCATCTATTATTAATTGCTGAATATCATTTTCAATATCTGGAGTATCAATCCATTCATAAATATTAAAAAGTCTTACATTATAGCTCATTACTGACAAGCTGGTGTTCGTGTTTTTTTCAACAGATGAAAACTTGTACAATGCACTTATACTATCATACCCTAAAAGCAAAACGACTAAAGACAGTAACAATTGCTTTTTAACTTTCAATAACCAATACAAGCAAAAAATAGCATTCAGTACCAACAACACAGGTACTGACAAACTCAAAACCGAAAGTATAGATAATGTTTTTGGAGCAACAAAAGGCAACAGATACGCCAACAGCAACACTACCGCTACAACACCGTTTAAAAGGTAAATTAGTTTATCTACTAAATTCAGTTTCTTCATATTTTACTGAAGGAGTTATTCCTTCCCAGACTGGAAAAGAAAGGCCTTTTCTTCTTTTGAAAGGCTTTCATATCCACTTTTACTTATTTTATCTAAAATATCATCTATCTGCTCTTGTTTAACTCTTTTTTTCTGATAAACAGTTTTATCTGAGGCTCTACGTTGAGATTTTGTTTTATGTACTGTTTTTAACTTTGATTTATTTTTTGAAGAAAACCAAGAAGCAATTGCATCCATCAGTTTTTCAAAACCACTTCCAATATCATGACCTTTTTTTAATTGTGTAGCATATAAATACCCTAATAACGCTCCTCCTATATGTGCAATATGCCCTCCTGAATTTCCATTAGGGATTTGCACTAAATCTAAAACGACAAAAAACGCTCCTAATTGCCATAGCTTTACTTTAAATGTAAACACAGCTACTTGCATTTGAGGTAATGAGGCACAAATAAATATTAAAACAGCCATTACAGATGCCGATGCACCAACCAAAAATCCCATTTGATTATTGAATACTGGAAATAAATTATACGATAATAAAAACAATACACCCCCCACTAAAGCACCTAACAAATAGATATTCAGAAATAACTTTGCGCTAAAATGTAAAAAGAACAATTTTGAGACATAGTACAACATTATCATGTTCATTGCAAAATGAATCAACCCTTGATGTAAAAAAGAATAAGTTAGAATTGTCCAAGGTTTACCGATAAATACAGAAAATTCTTTTGACAACACAAACCAATCAAATAAAAAATTAGTTTTAAACAAAAAAGAAGTCAAACCAAATAACACAAAGACAACCAAGTTGATTGCAATTAGTTTTTCTGCAACATTTAATGTTTTGTATTTATGTAATAATTCGTTCTTAGTCATTAATTCCAACGGTTTTTGTTAAACTGTGTTTTCTTCCAATACAACATCATTAATAATCCAATTAATGCTCCACCAATATGAGCCCAATAAGCAGTGTTATTTGAACTAAAAATAGATATTCCTGTTAATCCTGAAAACACATCTAAACCAATTAATACAGGAATGAAATATTTTGCTTTTACAGGCACAGGGAAAAACAATAACATTAATTCAGAGTTTGGAAACATCATTCCATACGAAACTAAAAGTCCCATAATAGCTCCCGAAGCACCTACTGCAGGAGTATTAAATATTCCATAAAACGTATTCATTGACTCTTGACTTACATACTTTAAAATAGATGTATTATAGCTACCTGTTTCTAATATTGTTGAAATATCCGTAGCGGTTAACCCAGCAGTAATTAAATTATCATATACATTTTGAAATTGTAAATAATTAGCCAGTGTATAAATTAAACTTGCTCCAATTCCTGCAGAAAAATAGAAAAACAAAAACTTATTCCTTCCCCACATTTGTTCTATCGCACTACCAAACATCCATAATGCCAACATATTAAATAAAATATGATTTATATTAGCATGCATAAACATTGTTGACACAAACTGCCATGGCTTGAATAATTCGTTTTTCACAAAAAACAGACCTAGATGTTCTGTTAAGTTTATTCCACTCTTAGCTGCTACAAATGCACCAATAAAAAACAATACATTAATAATTACTAAATGTTTTACTGTATCAGTTATTCTAATCATTACAATAATTTTTTATCAAAATCGTTAGCACTATACGTAATAAATATCGGTTTATTTATTGGAGAAACCGTTGGTTCCTTACACGCAAACAATCTGTTTACAATATCTTCTTGTTCCTGTGCAGTCAGTGATTTACCACTTTTTATTGCTATACTTTTCGCCATAGACTTTGCAACTAAATTTGCGTGAAGCCCATTATCCTCAGCTTCGTTATTCATGCTTGATAGTAAATCATGAATAATAATTGATGCTTTACTATCTTCTATCGCTGCAGGAATACCACTAACTTCTATTTCTTCATCACATACATTTGAAAACACAAAACCTGTATTTTCCAGTACTTCTTTTATCTCATTAAAATGCAATAATTCATCTTTGGTAATACTTACATGAACTGGAAATAACAATTGCTGACTTACAGCTTGGTTAATTGTAATATGTTGTAAAAACTCTTCAAACAAAATACGTTCATGCGCTCTGTGTTGATGTATTACTACAACCCCTGACTTTATTTTACTAATAATATATTTGTTTTGAACCTGTAATGTAACATGCTCTTGCACAACATCCGTATCTTCAAAAAAAGAACCTGTAACTTCTTCTGATTCAAATTCAATCATTGAAGAATCTGTAGACTCTAATGTCATTTTAGACTCTAACCCGACATATAAGCTCTCCCAATTGTCACTATTTTTTTTAGGAACATGAACTGAACTAAAAGAATTAGAAGACGGTATACGAGAAGCTGTTTTCTCATCTGAAAACGGATTAAAATTTCTATCTACTTCAATAGTTGGTGTACCAACTTTTTTATTTTTATACTCATATGGCGTATCCATACTAGCATCACGTTGAAAATCCAATACAGGCGCTATCTGAAATTGCCCTAAACTATGCTTTATAGTAGATTTAATAATGGCATACAAATCATGCTCATTATCAAATTTAATTTCTGTTTTTGTAGGATGGATATTAATATCTATCGTTTTCGGGTCTACTTGTAAATACAAGAAATACCCGGGGTATGCTCTATCTTTTAACAACCCTTCAAATGCAGAAGATATTGCATGATTTAAATACGAACTCTTTATAAACCGATCATTTACAAAAAAGAATTGTTCCTTACTACTTTTCTTAGAAAACTCCGGCTTCACTACAAAGCCAGTAATATTAACTATTTCAGTCGCTTCGTTAACTGGGACTAATTTTTCATTTGTTTTTGCTCCAAACACATTTACAATACGTTGTCTATGATTAGAAGCCGGCAAAATAAACATATCATTCCCGTTGTTATAAAAACTAAATGCAATATCAGGATGCACTAATGCTACACGTTGAAACTCATCAACTACATGTCGCATTTCTACTTGATCAGATTTTAAAAAATTACGTCGCGCAGGAATGTTAAAAAACAAATTCTTTACCGAAATAGATGTTCCTTTAGGTGTAACCACCACTTCTTGTTCAGTAATTTTACTACCCTCAATTTTTAGTATGGTTCCTAATTCATCTTCATCACGCTTCGTTTTCATTTCAACATGCGCAATAGCTGCAATTGAAGCCAAAGCCTCTCCTCTAAACCCTTTTGTGTCTAGTTGAAATAAATCTTCCGCAGAAGATATTTTAGATGTTGCATGACGCTCAAATGACAAGCGAGCATCAGTAACACTCATACCGCTTCCATTATCAATAACCTGAACTAATGTTTTACCAGCATCTTTTATAATTAATTGTATTGAAGTTGCTTTAGCATCAATTGCATTCTCTAGTAATTCTTTTACTACAGATGCTGGCCTTTGTACAACTTCACCAGCAGCAATTTGATTGGCAACATGGTCAGGTAATAACTGAATGATATCCGACATTAAAAAAGTTTGATGTTATATTGATTTAAAACAAGAGCTGCGCCTATTAAAAGTATCACGAAAATAACAACAATTCTAAATTGCGATTCTTTTTTATCTGCCTCTTTTATCTCTGCCTTCCAATCGTTCCTAAAAGATGAACGACGTTTAAAACTACCCTTAATAGAAGTTGCGTCTTTTGCTCCATGATGTTTTTCATGCAAACGCTCCAAACGTTCTTTACGCTCGTCATAATGGCGAGGTTTATAACCGAATGATTTATTTTTATTTTGCTTAAAAAGTGTTGGGAGTCTCATAAACGATTGCTAATGTAGTATATCAAAAATAATCAATTGCCGTATATATACCGCAGTATGAATGCTAATTTTTGTTAACATACCCTTTTAAAAACAACAAAGCTGATTTTATATAAAATCAGCTTTGTATAATATGATAAAAAACGCTGCTTAATACTTACTTAAAGTAGCCATTTTAATTGCTGCAACCGCAGCTTCTGTTCCTTTATTTCCATGAACTCCTCCTGATCTATCAATAGCTTGTTGCATATTGTTATCTGTAAGTACGCAAAATATTACTGGCACATCACCATGAATATTTAAATCCATTATTCCTTGAGCGGTACCGCTACATACAAAATCGAAATGTTTCGTTTCTCCCTGTATCACACTTCCAATAGCAATTACAGCATCAACATCCTGTGTTTGCAACATTTGTTTACTTCCAAAAGGTAGCTCAAAAGTTCCTGGTACATCCCAGACAACTATATTATCTTCAGCAACTCCATTTTCTAACAAAGTTTCCAAAGCTCCTTTTTTTAACCCTTCAGTAATATTAGGGTTCCATTCAGAAACAACAATCCCAAATCGAAAGTCTTTCGCATTTGGGATTGTGTTTTTATCGTAAGTTGATAAATTCTTATGTATTGTAGCCATTATTATTTTGCTTGCGCTTTACCTAATAAAGCCTCTACTTTCCCAGCTTCTAAAGAAGTAGAAAATTCATCCTTTATTCTGTTTAAATACTTTACAGCAACGTCATTTTTTCCTAAATCTAAAGCAACAACTGATGCTTTAAATAAAAATTTAGGAGTTGTATACTCGTTAGTTGTAGTTTGAACTGCTTTTTCATAATGTCCTAAAGCATCATCTAACTGATTTAATTGAACAAATGCATCTGCAACACCACCTTTAGCATTTGCTGCTAAGATTTCATCTTCTGAACTGAAGTTATCTAAATAAGTAACAGCATTTTGGTAATCGTTCATATTTAAATATGCCATACCAGCTGTATAGTTTGCTAAGTTTGCTGCTTTAGTTCCGCTGTAATTTTCAATTACATCTAACAAACCTAATTTACCCTCACCACCATTTAAGGCTAAGTTAAATAAAGAATCCTTAGCTGTACCAGTTGCACTAACTGCTTGAGTAAAGTATGACTGTGCTTTATATACATCGTTAGATGCTTCAGCCTCTTTTGGCTCAGTTACAAATTTCCCGAAAGCCATGTATATTAATACACCAAGAGCAATTGCTCCTACTATACCGAATATGTATTTCTGATTATCAGCAACCCATTCCTCAGCTTTATTAGCACCGTCATCTAATGTATTGAAAACATCTTCAGTAGTACTTTCTCCTTCAACGTACCCTTCTACTTCGTTAGTAGAATCGTCATTTACAACATCCTCAACCTTTTCTTTCGGTTTTCTATATCCTCTTTTCTTATATGTAGCCATAATCTAATATTGTGTGTCGAGCAAAAATATAATTTTTCTTTTAATATTAACGCTATTGTTTTGATATTTTTCAATAATTTGCAAACCGCTTATTTACACAATTCCTATAGCACATTTTCACAATGATTTTGCAACACATTTCTTTAGTAAATTATAAAAATTTTGAATCAATTTCATTTGACTTCAATGATAAAATAAATTGCTTTGTTGGCAACAATGGCGTAGGAAAAACAAACGTATTGGATGCTATTTATCATTTGTCATACGGGAAAAGTTACTTCAATCCAGTTGCTTCACAAAACATTAATCATAAAGCTGATTTTTTTGTTGTGGATGGTAAATATCAAAAATCCGATAGAAATGAAAAGATAATTATCAGCCTAAAAAAGAATCAAAAAAAGATCATTAAGCGTAACGGAAAAGCATACGATCGTTTTTCTGACCATGTCGGTTTTTTACCTCTTGTTATGATTTCCCCCGCTGATAATGATCTAATTAGCGAAGGAAGTGAAACCAGGCGAAAGTTTTTAGATAGTATCATTTCACAATCAAACAAAAACTACCTAACTACTTTAATTAAGTACAATAAAACACTGCAACAGCGAAATTCATTATTAAAATATTTTGCTTTTAACAATACTTTTAATGCTGATACACTTGCTGTATACAATGAACAACTTTCTGAATTTGGGCAATTAATTCATGAAACTAGAACAGAGTTTGTAGCTACATTTATTCCTATATTTTTAGATAAATATAAAGAGTTAAGTAACAATAACGAAGAAGTAACTTTAAAGTACAAGAGTCAGCTTGAAAATAATTCATTTCAGGAGTTATTAATTGAGAACCTTCCAAAAGACAAAGTATTACAATATACTTCTGTTGGAACACACAAAGATGATTTGGTGTTTGGAATTTCTGAACATCCAATTAAAAAATTTGGAAGCCAAGGGCAACAAAAATCATTTTTAATCGCTTTAAAACTAGCACAATTTGAGTTTTTAAAACAACAATCAGGAATCAAACCTATATTATTACTCGATGATATTTTTGACAAATTAGATGAATCCAGAGTTAGTCAACTAATAGCATTGGTTAACAAAGATGAGTTTGGACAGATTTTTATTTCCGACACTCACGCTGAGCGTACAGAAAACATCATTCAACAAACCAATAAAAGCTACCAACTCTATAAACTATAATAACATGAAGTATTTTACGCCTATCCTTTTCTTTATACTTATCAGTTGTAACAAAAAAGTTTCACAAGAAAACATACAACAACTTAATGGTTATTGGGATATTGATAAAGTAGAGTCAGCAGATAAAAAAGTAACCGAATACAAAGCCAACAATACTATTGATTATTATTTTGTAAATGACAACAACGAAGGCTACCGGAAAAAGACAACTCTTGATTTCAGCGGAACATACAAGACTAATAATATAAAAGATAAAATTGTAATTGAAGATAATGATGGTGTTTTCATAATTAAAACAACAACTTCTCTTGCTAACTGGGAAGACATTATTATTAGCTTAACTTCTGAAAAATTGGTGTTAAAAAACGAAAAAGGAGTTTTGTTTTATTACAATAAACATAAAAAATTCAATAGCAACTAAAAGTATTTTCGTTTATACGAAAAAATATTATGGCGAAAAGAAACAAAGATAACATGAGCATTGCAGATGTCCTAAAAGGCTTTATTCAAGAGAACAATTTAGATAAAGGTTTAGATAAAATTGACGCTCAAAATGCGTGGTATGCTGTAATGGGAAAATCAATTGAGGCTTATACCAATAGTGTAGAGCTAAAAAACCAAACACTTGTTGTACGACTAAGTTCAGCTCCGTTACGTGAAGAACTAAGCTATGGAAAATCTAAAATTATTGTAAATATTAATGAATTCTTGAGACGAGAAGTTATCAAAGAATTGATTTTAGCTTAACTACATTTTTATTTAAACCAAAAGGAAATAAAAAAGCCTAAAGAATATTTCTTTAGGCTTTTTTTATGATTTGAAATGAGCTTCTTAGAACATTTCTCTTCCAGAGAAATGGAAAGCACCTTCAATAGCAGCGTTTTCATCACTATCAGAACCATGTACAGCATTTTCTCCAATAGAAGCAGCATATAATTTTCTGATTGTTCCTTCAGCAGCTTCAGCTGGATTTGTAGCTCCAATTAAAGTTCTGAAATCTTCAACTGCATTATCTTTTTCTAAGATAGCAGCAACTATAGGTCCACGAGTCATGAATTCAACCAATTCACCAAAGAAAGGTCTTTCATTATGTACTGCGTAAAATGCCTCAGCATCAGCTTTAGTCATTTGAGTAAGCTTCATTGCTACAATTCTGAATCCTGCAGAATTAATTTTCCCTAAAATTCCTCCGATGTGTCCGTTTTCAACTCCATCAGGCTTAATCATAGTAAATGTTCTATTCGTTGCCATCTTTATTA
>Ga0209291_1002996_pt1 | contig 13008 bp, 7 predicted proteins | sample GOMGulsemesocosm_FD_184633 | JGI IMG/M metagenome (GOLD analysis project Ga0209291, IMG submission 184633) | Methane-oxidizing microbial communities from mesocosms in the Gulf of Mexico - GOM9B Gulf of Mexico (SPAdes) (version 2) | ecosystem: Environmental > Aquatic > Marine > Cold seeps | place...
AACGACGTGGTTTATCAAATGGGTAGTATAACGCCGCAAACATTTGGTGCTGACCAACATCAGAACAGACATAGGCATCACCTTTAGTGACACGATACATCGCTTCAACGACTTGCTGAGGTTTTAATGATTTATCATTGGTCTCATAGCTTAAGCATTTAACACTGCGCCACTGTTCAATTTGTTCCCACCATGTAGCGATGGCTTCTTTATCGTTCGTTAACTGCTCTTCTTTAATAACCGTTAGCAAATCCGCTAAGACATTATGGGCATAACCAACAATGGGAATGTCTGCCGCGACTGTTTTAGAGATCGACGTTGGGTCGATATCGATATGAATAATGGTTGAATTAGGACAATATTTTTCTAAATTATTGGTGGTACGGTCATCAAAACGCACGCCAATAGCAAAGATCACATCACTATGATGCATCGACTTATTAGCTTCCACCGTCCCGTGCATGCCTAACATGCCAACAAACTGTGAGTCTGTGGCGGGAAAAACGCCCAGCCCCATCAACGTGTTGGTTACCGGGCACCCGACGACCGTGGCGACTTCTTTTAATAATTGTGGGGTGTTATGTGCTGAGGCACCACCACCAGCATAAATAATAGGTCGTTTCGCAGCCATTAGAACTTTTGCTGCTTTCTTAATTTGACGTTTGTGACCATGCTCAGTTGGATTGTACGATCGCATACTAACCGTTTTAGGATATTCATAAGCAAAACTTAACGCTGGATTGACAATATCTTTTGGTAAATCAACAACAACGGGACCGGGGCGGCCAGTCGATGCGATATGATAGGCTTTCTTTATTATCATCGGAATATCTTCGGCACGCTTACATAAAAAGCTATGCTTAACGATAGGACGAGAGACCCCAATCATATCGGTTTCTTGGAACGCGTCTTCACCGATCAATGTCGTTGGTACTTGGCCAGACAACACAACCATTGGAATTGAGTCCATATAGGCGGTGGCGATACCAGTGATACAGTTTGTCGCACCGGGCCCCGACGTTACTAGTACCGTCCCGACTTCGCCCGTGGCACGGGAATAACCATCGGCCATATGTACCGCAGCTTGCTCATGACGGACTAAAACATGCTCGATCGTTTCTTGTTTAAACAACGCATCGTATAAATCTAAAACACTTCCGCCTGGATAACCGTAAATACGATTAACGCCTTGATCCTGCAAGGAGCGGATAACCATTTCGGCTCCTGATATCATCTCCATGGTGTACTCCAAAAATTCAAATAGTTAAAATTAGTTTGTGTTATACAATCACTGGTTAACATACGGTAACAGCAATTAAACACTTCATTGTTGATATTACCCATTATAAATGGGCGCTAGCAAGGGTTTTATGGTAGTTTTGTAAATAATTTTACATACCTTATAGCCAACTTAAACTTTAGTCGTAACAATTGTTAAAAAAACGTCAGTGATAAATTATGCCGAAATCGACTTAACGCAACACCTTGATTAACCCTTACATAATGGCTATCACTTAGTATAAACCGATGATTTTAATTATGATTAATATAATCTAACAGGATTAATTTAAGCGTATATTTAAGACAGACATGGCTTTTAACGTTGACCTATACGTAAGCTTCGAAAATAACACTAAAGCGCGTTATTCTTTTGCTAAATAATCATTATAAAAATGCTAAAATAACCGTTATCAACGAAATATAGAGTGAACCTGATGGAAAATGAAATTTTAGCCATAGCAAAGCAACTTGTGGCACAAGGTAAAACACCGACAATAGCACTTGTGAAAGGTAAACTGAGCCGCCGTGTCGCGATGCCTATTCTTATCCAGGCACTACAGCGATTCGATAGTTTAAGCACGCAAGAGCGACAAAAAATCACAACGCAAGAGGCGCCGACACGGATCAGCGATAGCTCAGAACAAACGGCTCTTGCCAATCAAGTGGTCGCCTTACGTCAAGATGTAGAGTTACTAAAACAGCAAATTTCTGTATTGACGGCTACTGTCGCCGCCCTTAATAGTGGTGAGAATACCGCGTCATGATTTTAGCCAAACTAGTATTTGAGTGTTTTGAAGACACGACCATGACCCGCGTTGAATTAGCCATTAATAGTCTGATCACCGAATTAAAATACAATGGCCAAATCATCGGCCAAGAATTCCCGACGCTACTCAAAGATGGCTATTTTGTAACCCAAGTGCTATGTCCAGAAGAGGAATCACTCGCCTATACCAATCACAATAATGCGGTAAAACAGGCGATAGAACGTTTGAGTGAATCCGGCGTACTGCAACCAAAGATCACTATTCTTGGCCAAGAATTACATTCAGACTCCACCGACCCATATCACACACCAAGTTGGCAAATTTTGTACACCAGTTATGTACAAACGTGTTCTCCGTTGCGTTGTGGCGAACATTTCGCGCCGATCCCGCTTTATCGCCTGCCGCCATTGGCTAATGGTTGTTATAAGCAGGTCATTAATTGGCAACAAGATTGGCAAGCCTGTGATCAGCTGCAGATGAACGGGCGCACCAATGAATTTGAATCATTATCCCAAATAGGCACTATCGATAGTCCACTGGGTCTACAATCTCGTAAATTGTGCCAACGGATTGAGCAGAAATCAGCAATCCCGACCTATTATTACCTCTATCGTGTCGGTGGTGAAAGTCTAAGTAAAGAGCAACAACGTCGCTGTCCGGGCTGTGATGGTGATTGGTCATTAACCGAACCGTTACACCAAGTGCTGGATTTTAAATGTGATAGCTGCCGTCTGGTATCAAACTTATCGTGGGATTATAAGTAATACGGCAGCCTTATACGGTTATCCGCTGTCAACATAAGTTAGCCGACAGCGGAGATAGCCTGCTAGTCCCGCAGCGCGTTAGCTAAGCCACTCACCCGTACGGTTTTAGTTTGCATCGCTTTTTGTAGTATTGCCGGAGACGAGAAGATATCGACGGTCTTTTTGGCTCTTGTGATCCCGGTGTAGACTAACTCTTTAGTCAATAACGCACTCCATTGGGTTGGCATTGAAATCACCACATTATCGAACTCTGAGCCTTGAGATTTATGGATAGTCATCGCGTATACCGTTTCATGCTTGGGTAAACGTGATGGTAAAAATGACTTAAGCTGACCGTCGGCCATAATAAAGTACACCCTAGCGGCTCCTTGTTCATTATCCAGATCGGGTAACAAGATACCGATATCGCCATTATAGAGTTGCTGACTATGGTCATTAGCCAATATCATCACAGGCCTGCCGATGTACCAAACCCCCTGACTTAAATCAATCAATGAGAAACCGTTGAGCCGAGATTCAATCGCCTCGTTTAGCGCCTCTAAACCAAAGTTACCATTACGTAGTGGTGTGAGTAGTTGGAATTGATTGAACGCTGAAATCACCGCAAGAATCTCGTCCTTAGTGCTGACCTTTGCAGCAAGTTTCAGATAATCCTGATAACCATTTACGCTCAACTGCACGATTTGTCGGCGACTATTGTCTGTTTGCTGATGCAAGCCAATATCTTGATACCCCTGCTGCCAAACTTCGCGTAGCGCTGAAATATCGCCTTGATTTACAGCACGCGCAAGTGCACCAATTCCCGAAAATTGACCAAAACGATAACTCTTATGTAAAAAGGCTAAACCGTCAGCAACGGCACTAGGCATTACAGAGGACGGAGTAGATAAAACTTGCGCTGCGAAACCAGTCTGTGCGGCGATCCATTTAACCACCGCGTCACTATAAGTTGCACCAGCACTCAGTTCACCACAAATATCAGCAAATACTGAGCCAGCCTCAACTGAACTTAATTGATCACGATCCCCTAACAGCACCACTTTGGTATGGGGCGCTATCGCATCAAAGAGTTTGGCCATCAGACTGATATCAATCATCGATGCTTCGTCGACAATCAAGACATCAACGTGCAGTCGGTTGTGTTGATGATGGCGAAACTTATTACTGTTGGGAATAACCCCAAGCAAGCGATGAATGGTACTAGCGCTAGTTGGGATCAGCGCTTTGATGTCTTGGGCCACGCTCAGTTTATCGAGCGCGCCACTAATCGATTCGCTAAGTCGTGCGGCCGCTTTACCGGTCGGCGCCACTAATTCAATATTCAATGGTGGCATCGATTGGTCGCTAGTGTTGCTGTCTAATTGAACCAGTAATGCCAAAAGTTTAATTACGGTGGTGGTTTTACCGGTGCCAGGGCCACCAGAAATAACACTAAACCGATTACTCGCTGCGACAGCTACCGCTACTTTTTGCCAATCAATGGTTTGCTCACTCGCTAATGTCGCTGCAAAACGCCCCAAAGCACTAACGCTATCAATAGCAGTTAAATTCGCCGCTAATAATGGTTTATCATGGGCTAGATCACTGCGTAAGTTAAAATAATCATCGCAAAAGGTAAGAAGCGACATATTAGTCTGTTGTAAATTGGTCAGTTGATGGTAGATAAAATCCAGATCCGGCTTAAACAACTCATCAAGGAGTGGTTTTATTTCAAGTGCTGAATGTTGCTGCCCTCTAGTCCTCAGAAATTGGCTAATTTGCTGTTCGTTATACCAGTAACGCTGTAAATATAGGTGATGCTTGTTTAACGTTAATGGCGCTTTTTGACCTTGAACATCACTTGCTTGTATCGCGCGGTTCATTACGTCAGGCCAATTAAGCTGGTTATCTAGTGCCAACGGCGCAAGATAATGACCTTCATGAAACGCTAAATCAAACAGTGGCTGGCGCTGTAATTGGCTTAAATCAACGCAAACGTGCCCCTGCCCCGATTGATAACTAACAATAGCACTCGCCAATATCACCCAGCCGTCACTACTATACTGACTAATAAATCGTGCAAATTGATGATCGAGTACCCGAATACGCTTATCACTCGCTAACAACGCCAAACACGATAAAACTTCTTTACTATCTAACGTCATCAGATATCCCTCTCAATACATACGCGAGTATACTGACTAATAAAACGACAAGATTGACGATCGAGTACCCGAATACGCTTATCACTCGCTAACAACGCCAAACACGATAAAACTTCTTTACTATCTAACGTCATCAGATATCCCTCTCAATACATACGCGAGTATACTGACTAATAAAACGACAAGATTGACGATCGAGTACCCGAATACGCTTATCACTCGCTAACAACGCCAAACACGATAAAACTTCTTTACTATCTAACGTCATCAGATATCCCTCTCAATACATACGCGAGTATACTGACTAATAAAACGACAAGATTGACGATCGAGTACCCGAATACGCTTATCACTCGCTAACAATGCCAAACACGATAAAACTTCTTTAGTAGCTAATCTCACTGTACTTCCCCATCAATCGATTCTTTATACGTGCCAGCAAATACTTGATCGAGTTGCTCAATAAATTGTTGTGATGGTCGGTTATAAAAAATACCTTGGCGCTGATGATTATTAACATCCATACCACGCAAGAATAAATAGTAGACCCCACCGAAGTGTTGCTCAAAGTCATAGCCCTCAATCCGCGAGGCGAGAAAACGGTGTAACGCTAGAGAATATAGCTGATACTGAAAGTCATAACGGTGACTCGTCATTGCATCACTCATGGCTTCGTTGTCATAACAGCTAATCTCATCACCCAAATGATTGGATTTATAATCAAGGACATAATAGCGATTATCTTTAACAAACACTAAATCGATAAAGCCTTTTAACATACCCTTCATCCGCATAAAATCAAGTGGTGGCGCTTGCTTTGATAAGGCATCATGTTTGACTAACAAACGATTTAATGTGCCACAATCTAAGTGAGTTATCGGTAAGAAAAATTCCATTTCAACCAACTTATCGGCCATCCCTAACTGACTTAACATTAACTCAGGCGCAAGGGGGGAATTTAAGACATCGTCCACCAGCTTTAGCAGCACCGGCAACCAAATCAGCTCAAACTCCGACTCTTCTAATAGCTGGCTTATTTTCTGCTGACGCAAGCTTGCATCGCAACAGGCAAAGTCTATTTCCTCAAACAGTAAATGCAAAAATGTACCGGCATGTGCACCACGAGGAAAAGTAAAGATGGAGAGCGTTTGCTCCTCATCAATTGGCGTAATCGCATTTAATTCATCCGCCGTTTCCAAATCCATATCAAACACTTCTTCACTGGCATCAACATCTTCCGCCTTGCCATGCCCTTTGTGTTTAGATAGCGCACTGTAACTGGTGATCCAATAATTGTTCTCAATAGTTTGACTAAACCGCCGTGCGCTAACCTCTACCGAGGCCGATACCGGCGGTCGATACGGTGGCAACGCCTGATCGCGCGGTGCCATCACACGGTAATAGGAATAGTCGCTGGCCATTTTGTGGAGTTTATCGCTTAACGCTTGAGCATTATTAACCTCAGGACCGAGCAACAGATAACCTATCGCACTTTTGTGTAAATCGGTGCGATTATCTTTGGTCGCACGACCGCTTTTGAGCGGTGCCATCCCCAACCAGCAATGATGCACCGCGCGCGTTATCGCGACATATAATAGGCGTAAGTCTTCTGCTAAGCGCTCTTTATCTGCCCGTTCAACACCTTCTTCACCATTACTAAGGTCAACAATTGTTTGGCCATCTTGATGGTATAGCGCTTGCTTAGCTTGACGTGTTGCGCACACAAAAGGTAAAAAGACTAAATTATATTCGAGTCCTTTGGATTTATGAATCGTCACAATCTGAACCAAGTTCTTATCAGACTCTAAGCGTAATTGTTGTTCTTGATTGTCTTGTTCGGTACTCGCTATTTTATCCGCTAACCAATGAATAAGCGCATGCTCACCTTGCGTTTCAAGACTTTGTTGTTCGAGTAATTCACCGATATGCAATAAGTCGGTTAACTGGCGCTCGCCATCTACCTGAGACAATAACTTAACCGGGATATGTTGTTGATGGATTAGCTCCCTAAGCATCGCTAACACGCCAACGTGTTGCCAACGCTGGTTAAAATAACTCAGCAAATCAACATGACGCTGCCAAATTGTCTCATCATTATTTAATTGCTCAAGTTCATTAACATCCAAGCCCATCATCGGCGTTGCCATTGCACTGCGCAGTAGCCGTGCATTACTGGGATCGCATATCGCTTGCAGTAGATGCCAGACATCATTAACGATAGGCGCGCCGAAAACACTTTCACGATTTGAGAGATAAACACTGCTAATGCCCTGCTTCGCTAATTGCTGTTTAACCAGCTTGGCTTCTCGGCCAGTACGCACCAAAATGGCAATATCACTTGCTTGCACTTGGCGCCATTTATCGACGTCACGAAAGCCCGCCTTATCCTGTTGCCCCATCGTTAATAGCGCGTTGATTTCACTGGCACAGGCTAAGGCCATTTGCTGTTGATAGTTTGTTGAATTGACAGTTGTTTCACTCGGCGTTAACCATTGGGTTATCGCACCTTGTGATTGACCTTCAACTTCAAATTGAAGCGCGCGAGGATTGAAATCGACCGGATGAAAACTAATGTCTTGTTGATAGATAAAGGGCGCTTCACTTTGTTCAAATAAACGATTGACGCCATTGACCATATCTTGTGACGAACGATAATTAGTGCCCAAGGTATAGTGATCGGCAATCGCGCGCCGCGCGCCGATATAGGTAAATATATCGGCGCCCCTAAAGCCATAGATAGCTTGTTTAGGGTCGCCGATCATTAACAATCCACTACGTTGTTGTTCGCCGTAAATAGTATTAAATATTTGATATTGCAATAAATCAGTATCTTGAAACTCATCAATCATCGCCAACGGATATTGCGCTCTGATCCGCGTGGCTAACGTTGCCTCTCGCTCGCCACCTAAACTACCAGCAAGCCCGCTAAGTAAATCATCAAATGATAAGAGTGAGGCTTGTTTCTTATGTAAGGCAATATTAACCCTAAGGTAGGTTAGTGCTCGCGCTAGTAATGTCTCTTTAACGCGAGGTTGCTGCGCTAGTAACTGCTCAATGGCGACAAAGACCGGCAAAGAAGGCGGCTCGCCCTGCTTGGTTTTTTCCACTAATGTCGTCTGTGAAAAACGCAACAATGACTTTGGTAGCGTCAAGCTATGCGTGCTCGATTGCGCCCAACTTGTCACTTCATTACACCAGTTTGGTAAATTTTTGGCGCTATAACTTCGCTTATCAATCGCTTTACTGGTAATTTCACTAACGATATCGCCGCTTACACTATTCCAAGCCTTTTTTACTTCATCAATCTTTGCCAGTTGCTCGGTTAAATACTGCTTAATATCGACGCCTTCGACATCGCCAGTGACCTGTAGGAATGGCTTGCTGATGAGGTTTGAGACTTCAAGGAGTAAACGCTCAGGTGTTGGCCAATAACTACGTACAATACTCGCTAATGTATAATCAATCGCTTGGCCGGTCGCATAGAAGTTCTCGCGCCAATAATCTTCGATAACCTGCTGACGTATCGCCGACTCATCGGTAACGAATTCAGTCTCAAAATAGCTGCCTGACTCAAAGGCATGCTGCGTTAGCATCCGCTGACAAAAGCCATGAATGGTAAAGATAGCCGCTTCATCCATTTGCCGCAGCGCCTGAAGTAACAGATTAGCGTAGTATGGGTGATCGGTTAAATCGGCTAAGAGCCCTTTCATTAGCGGATCATCACTGCTACCAACCAAAAAGGCATGACGAGCTTGTACAATACGCGCGCGAATGCGGTCTCGAAGCTCACTAGTAGCAGCCTCTGTAAAGGTCACTACTAAAATCTGATCGACGGTTAATGGCTGTTCATGACCACTCCTATTTTGCCCGTGGCCAAGTAACAAGCGAATGTACAAGCCAGCAATGGTGTAGGTTTTACCGGTGCCCGCAGATGCCTCAATAAGGCGTTCGCCATGCAACGGCAGGGTCATGACATTAAGCGACTGTGGCGTGATGTTAATATCATTCATCGTTTATTTCCTCGCGCTGAACAAAGATAGGCAACAGCAGGGCAATGCTAACGTCAATGAGTTGTGCCCGCTCATTGGCTAACGCGTCAGGGAAGCAGCGACTATTGTAAGGATTATCCCCTTCTCCGCTAACCCGATCATTGCCGATAATACCGTCGTTTAATGCTTTGTCGGCACTGGTGACACTCTTGTCATCATCGTTTAGACACAATGTTTTTGGATTAAATAGCGCCGCAATATAATTCCAGCCACTTTGAATGAATAACGGCAACGGTGTTGTACTCCCAATAAGATAATAAGCCAACAATTTCGACAAGTGCTCACGAGCAAGCTCTTGTGGCATCGCCAAAAAGCGCCATTGACCATCTTGTGTAATCATATGCATCGCGTCGGCTGGTACGGCTTGTTCATTGGCGCACAAGGCTAAATAGTCAACATAACAATCGATAAAGAACTTAGCATTCGCCTTGCCTGACTTGTAACGTATCAAGGTATTTGGGCTGATCCGTTGCTTTAGCCAACCCTGTATTTGCGTAGTATTTTGGTGTTGCGCTAATTGGCTAGCGATTGGCGCTGGTAATAACTCAGTACAAGGTGCGAGCAACAGATTCACTTGCAAGTCATCTATCGGCTTGGCGAGCAATGGTTTTACCTCACCCGCTAATACCGTCATGGTTTCACGATGATCACCTAACAATAAATCGGAGAAATGGCCGTGGGGTAAAATACCCTGTGCCCGTAGCCGTGCGATTTGTTTATCGCTATCTCCCTCGAGATAACTTTCTAGCAAGTTGGCTTTAATCAGATAACTTTGTAAACCGTCAGCTTCAAAGGGTTCACTATCACTAAGCTCGGTATCGTGTTGGCCGAAATAAACGCCAAGCCGTTGATTTAAGAAATACTGACACGGTTGCTTGATAAATCGCTTCAATGCATCTAACTCAATGGGCCCGCCATTATAATTTAATGGTAATGGTTCACTTAGAAAAGGACGCGTATTTAAGGTTAAATCCACCGCGGCGACCCAATCGTTTTGATAGGAAAAGAGCTTTTGAACGTTAGGTTTATAATACGACTCGTTAAATGGCACTAACGGATGTTGCGTCGTTAAATGCGCAAGAATATTATCACTGCACTGACTTAAATCTGCCTCTTGATCATCATTGAGCCTAAACGATTGGCTAATATATTCGGTTAACTCATTAATCAAGACACTTGGGCAACGTACGCTATTGTCCTTAATATGATGGCCACAATAGCTAATGTAAAATTTATGCTGCGCGCTAAGCAGTGCTTCTAAAAAGAGGTAACGGTCATCATCACGGCGACAACGATCCCCCTTTTGTGGATCATTTGCCATCAAATCAAATCCAAGTGGTGCAATCGTGCGCGGATAGACACCGTCATTCATGCCAAGCACACACACCACTTTAAAGGGAATGGAGCGCATTGGCATTAAGGTACAGAAATTTAGCTTACCGGCTAAGAAGCGCTGCGATGACTGGCCTGCGGCAAGGTTGCTACTGAGATGTTCAAATAGCACCTCACTAGCGATATCTAAGTTGAAATCAGCCAATTCCAATTGCTCTGACAAGCCATCGAGACACTCATTGATGATCCGCAATTCTTGCTCGGTTTCGAGCGATAGTTGATAAAAATCCTGTAACATCTGTTCGAGAATTTCACGCCATTGATGAAATGGCTTAGCGCCAGTCAGTAATGTTTTGTAGTGCGTGATACGGTCGATAAAATACGCTAATTGCCCCAAGTCCTGGGCGACTAAACCGCTAGACTCCTCATAAGCTAGGATGTTTTGCCACAGACTATCGTCATTGCCCTGATTGTCTTCACACTGGCTATAGCCTTTAAACATTCGGTTTAAGCCAAATTGCCAGCTATTGTCATAGCCCTTAGTAGATTGTCCGCCTAGCCCTTGACGGATCCCCGACTCTTCAATCCATAGCTTTATCCGCGTTAATGATTGCGGCGTTAGGTTTAGCTGCGCCATGATCGCTGGCACTTCGAGGAGATTAAATAGCTCATTACTCGTTTGACGAAGGTTAGCCAAATCCAATAACGTTAAAAAGCTTAGTAGCACCGGATTTTCTTGCTTAACACTACGATCACTTATCGAGAAGTCGATCCGGTGCTTAGCGCTGCTAAATACCGCCTGAATATAAGGACTGTAGGCATTAACATCTGGCATCATCACGACAATATCTTTGGGCGTTAGCTTAGGATCTTGCGCTAACATCGCCAAAATTTGATCATGGAGCACCTCAATCTCACGCATTGGGCTATGGCAACTATGGATAGCAATAGAGTGATCACTATTGGCGATACCTTTACGACGATATCCTTGCGCTAGTTGCTGGTCGTTTTGCCCAATGAATGAAGAGTCTTCAAGATTAAGGATATCATCGCAAATTGAGCCAAGCAGGCTCAACTGACCATTGTCATGTGGCTCACTCGGTGAAAAGGCTTCAATTTCTTGAGCGGACAATTCAAGCATTAGCGCCTGATTGTCGCGACCTAGTTTGCCCATTGAGGCAAGCAATGGGTTACCGACAATTAATTCACCTTGCGCTGAAAACAATTGCTCAGCATCCTGCGGTAACAATGGCAGCGGTGAATTCACCATCTTCGTGGTGCTCTGCGCCAAGGTATCATTAAGTGCTAACCGTTTATTGCCTTGTAACTTACTCAACCAGCGCTGATCAACAATATCTCCCCAATAGACTTGGCAAGGGTTATTCAAAAAGAAGTGTACATCACAATGCTGGCCAATGGCCTGAAGCGCCTCAAGATACTTGGGCGGTAATGCAGACACGCCAAACACAAAAATTCGGGTTGGTAATCTGAGACGGTGCGCACCATCCATATTCGCCAGCGCATCGATTAAATGTTCATAAAGGTTAGCGCGATGATAATGGCTCTGGCCACTATCACTGATCCCTTGGGCTAAATCTTGCCACAAAATCGCTTGCCACGGTTGTTCTTCACTATATTGAAGACTGCCTTGTTGCCACGCTTTTATCCAATGCGGTCGATACACTAAATACTGGTCAAATATATCCGCAATTTTGTAGGCCAATTGATAGAGTTTTAAGGGTTCATCATCCACCAAATAAGCGGCGAGTTCAGCAAACTCTTGCCGTGGCAGAAAGCTCGGTAAACGGGTAATAATTTGCCACGCCATCGCATCCTTATTAAAGGCACTACGTTTGGGGACATCATCTAATACATCGACGAAAGTTTGCCAAATAAAACTTGCTGGCAATGGAAATTCAATATTGGCGCACACACCTAACTCTTGCGCTAATTCCATCTTTAGCCATTGCGCCATACCGGGGCTTTGTACCAAGATTTTTTCTTGTTCAAACGGATTGCCTAATGGCGAAAATTTGATTAAATGACTCAATATTCCTTTTAAGACATCTAATTTATTTGAGTGATAAATCCGAAACACACGCGCTCCATTAGCAATTGGCTATTACGGATTTAATTATCTAATAAACCTCGATAAATTGACAGTACCAGTTAACTAATAAAAAACGACTAGCGAATGGTTACACTGTACTAATATTGTGCTATGTTGAGTTAGCTAACTAGATCATCACGATTTTGAGACTTAAATGGAATTAAGCGATATGGCGTTAGAATATATAACAAAAACAGACCTCGCTGCAGTACGTATAATTCCCCAAATAAAAATAATTAAACTACTAATCATATAGATAGATTGACATTTTATGTAACAGGATGACATAGATGAAACGGATCCAATATAAGCTATTAATTATTCTATTGATTGGTGCGCTAACGCCAATGTTGGTCACTGAATTTCTTAGCTTACGCACAGCGAAGCTGTCACAAGAGCATGAACTACTTAATAAATTAGCGTCGATATCAACCCAAAAACAAAAAATGATCGCCGATTTATTTGCCCAAGAACAAAGTCATATACAGGTCTATGGCAGCTTACCTGCCGCGATACAATCAATTGAGACCCTAACGGCGGGGTTCGCTCAAGGTACTTCAT
>Ga0209291_1002999_pt1 | contig 13003 bp, 15 predicted proteins | sample GOMGulsemesocosm_FD_184633 | JGI IMG/M metagenome (GOLD analysis project Ga0209291, IMG submission 184633) | Methane-oxidizing microbial communities from mesocosms in the Gulf of Mexico - GOM9B Gulf of Mexico (SPAdes) (version 2) | ecosystem: Environmental > Aquatic > Marine > Cold seeps...
AAATTTGTAAAACGTGTTATCCCAATCGGGTTAACAAGAAAATAGTATTGAAGCCATAGATTAGGAAAATAATATTAGCTACAAGCTACAAGCTACAAGCTACAAGCTACAAGCTACAAGCTACAAGCTACAAGCTACAAGCTACAAGCTACAAGCTACAAGCTACAAGCTACAAGCTACAAGCTACAAGCTAGGTTTGGTGCATCTCTTCATCAGCATTTGCAAAAAAGCATCAAAGATTTTTTGCATTTGCGGCTTTTTGTAAGGAAAGGTTTTCTCACAGTCCATGGCGTGGATGTTCAGTGAAGCACAAGCTTCAAACACCAGCAGCTTACCTTCTTTTGTTTCAGCGCAATCAATGCCAAAATATTCAAGACCGACAGCCTGATTAAGCTGTTCAAAGGCGCGTTTATGTTTGATTGCAAAATCATTATCAAAACTGCCCATTACTTGTGCTTCTATAAAACGCTTTGCCGCGCTATCCACCATGCCTGCGTTTAAATAGTGAATCAACCAGTGATCTGAGATTGCCATATGAGCAACATAAGGCTGCTGGTCGATAAACATGACGCGATATTTTTTGTATTGACCGTCACTGTTTTTGTAATCAACAAATTGGGCGACAAAAAAGTGAGTGCATGTGTTTGTTGCTAAGTAATTTGCGAGCTGTGATGGGTTGTCTATTTTTTCTAAATTATTACCTGCGTGCGAGTCAATAGGGCGGATAATGACGGGAAAATCCATGTTGCTAGCCTTTGAATGGGGTCCTATGCTCAGTGGGGCGCTGCTACATAGCTGTGCTCTAGTGTAGCGAAGTGTCAAGGGCATTTCGATGGTATCGCTACCTGCGAGGGTGTGACTTATCTTATCTCTAGCAAGTGCTTTAATTTGCGCGGGAGTATTCAATATAGGGCAGTGTAACAGCGGCAGAATGTCTTCGATTAATGCAAGGGCGTTGGAGTTACGGTCAAGCTCACTGACGCCAACGATCGCAATATCATGCTCCGGAATTGCTTGAATACGAGGTAAATCTTCGGCGACATACAGCATTTGTAGGCTAAACCCTGCGCCTTGAGAGAGGAATTCAAGCGGTGTATTCGTCATCAAATCGCCGCTGGTATAAATAGCCAGTAATTTTAATGGGCTAGCAGAGCTGTTTGTTAATTCGAATGTTTGCTGCTGTGTAAGCGCCTCTTGTTGTAAGGCTAACCCAACCTCTTTCTTATGCTGTAATTGCAATAAGACAGAGAGGTCTAACAAAGCTTCAGCGTTACCTAAATGGGATCGGGCAAGTAACTCCTGGCCTATAAAAGATAAATTTTCACCTTTGAACACTCTGCTCATTAGTTCTGCTAAGCCGATCAATGGCTGTGAAGTCGCAACGCCTGTCGCTAATGCAAAGGGAGGGCTCATAGGTATCCGTCTAATAAGAAGCAAAGAATTGTACAAGCAATATACAAGCCAGAACTGTATAAAAAACATACTTGTGGTTGTATTTTAGCCTATCTTCTTTAGATATGCTTGCTTTAGAGTGGAACTAACTGATGATGAGTGCTGATTTGTATTGTGCAAGACTGTCACAGGCATATATAAGCGGCAATTGTTGGCCATTAAGAGGGGAACTAGCCTAATAACTGCGGATACTTTTTAAGATAAGCCCTTAATTGATGATAAGTTAATCCTAGTGCATGAGCGGTATTCTTTTGATGGTATTGGTTAGAGCCTAAAGCCGCCTGAATTTGCTGTATTTCAAAAGCGCTGATTTGCTGCTTTAAATGGGTGTTTTTAGGTTTGTTTGGTTCTGTTGTGTCAGCTGCCTTGTTGTGCGTAGTGTTTTTGGTACCGGGAAATGACGGCCAAGGTGTAGTAAATGGATCCAGTATAATGTCAGAAACGGCTAAATCAGTATCTTGATGGCGGTATACGCTGCGTTGTACTACGTTTTTAAGTTCTCTAATGTTGCCAAGCCAAGGGTGCTCCATTAGTGTTTTATGGGCGTAGGGGGTAAAGCCCATAAAAATTTCTCTGCCTAATTCGCGGCTCATTGATATAGCAAAGTGCTCAGCGAGAATCGGAATATCTTCAGGTCTAAAACGCAGTGGCGGCAAATTAATGACATCAAATGCGAGTCTGTCGAGTAAGTCTGCTCTGAATTTCTCTTGTTGTGCAAGTGCGACTAAATCCGCATTGGTCGCAGCGATAATACGGGTGTCAATAATAATGCTTTGTTGGCCGCCTAAGCGCTCAAATTCACCATATTCAATAACACGTAGCAGTTTTTCTTGAACGCGGTTAGAGACAGTCCCTAATTCATCCAAAAATAATGTGCCTTCATGGGCGCGTTCAAAATACCCTTTTTGACTTTTAGTTGCGCCCGTAAAAGCCCCTGCTTCATGGCCGAATAAAGTTGACTCTAATAAGCTTTCGCTCAGAGCGGCGCAGTTGATTTTTAGGAAGGGTTTCTGCCAGCGCTTAGATAGAAAGTGAAGACGTTCTGCAATGAGTTCTTTGCCTGTACCACGCTCGCCGACGATTAATACGGGTTTGTTGAGTGGGGCAATAAGGCTCAATTGCTCAAGCGCTTGAGTCAGTAGCGTTGATTCGCCAAGAATTATTTGTTTTTCCATGTGGTTAATTTAACCATAATTTTAATAAATTAGCCATTTAGTGGTTTATTTTGTTAGTAGTGATTGGGGGGAAAGTGTCTATTTTTTATAAAACTTATAAAAAACAATAAGATAGATTTTTTAAAAAATTGGCACAGTCTTCGCTATGTTAGAGGCAGAACATAAGCAACGAAGCCGATAGAGTGTTGACGATTTATCGTAGTTGATTAGCGTTAAGTTCGACAGGCTTCTCGGGCATCTTAAATAACAAGCAAAGGAAGAATTAATCATGGGTATATTTTCACGTTTTCAAGACATCGTAAACGCCAACCTCACTTCTATCCTGGATCGTGCTGAAGATCCTAAAAAGATGATTCGTTTGATGATTCAAGAAATGGAGGATACATTGGTTGAAGTAAGAACCAGTTCTGCAAAAATCATCGCGGATAAAAAAGAGCTGCAGCGCAGAGTGAAAGCGTTAGAGTCAGAAGCCGCTAACTGGTTACAAAAAACCGAGTTAGCAATTAGTAAAGGCCGAGAGGATTTGGCAAAGGGCGCATTGATTGAAAAGCGTCGTGCTGAAGAAGCTGTAGAAGCGGGGAACGCAGAGCTGAATTTTATTGAAGAGCAAATTAGTTTGCTCAGTGATGAGATAGGTCAATTACAGTCTAAACTTGACGCAGCACGGGCTAAGCAGAAAGAGTTAATTGTGCGAGAACAAACCGGCCGCTCAAGGTTAGAGGTGCGCAAACGTACTAACCGCGAAACACTCAACAATGCTTTTGATAAATTTGAGCAATATGAGCAGCGATTAGAAGAGCTCGAAGCAGAAGTGGAATCTTACGATATGGGTAAAGGTAACCATTCGCTCTCAGAAGAGATTGCGGACTTGGCCATTGAAGATGAAATTGAGCAGGAGCTGGCGGCGCTTAAATCTAAAATTCAAAACAAATAATAGGAGGTTGTATGTCGGGGATGGTGGTTATATTTGTACCGCTAGTGGTTTTTTTAGTCATAGTGGCACCACTGTGGCTAGTCTTGCACTACTGGAGCAAAAACAAAGAAAAAAAGGGATTATCGCCGCAAGACCAAGACGTAATTGAAGAGGTTTCGCAGACTATTGAAGTACTCTCTGAACGAATCAATAATTTAGAGGCTATTTTGGATGATAAGCACAACGGTTGGCGCAATCAAAATTTGTAGTTAAGGAGAAATGTTATGGGATGTAAATTTAACAATGGCGACCCAAATCGACCAAACAAGGCAAACGGGTATCAGCGTAACTTATATAGAAATAAACAAAATGGGAAAATAGCGGGAGTATGTGCAGGATTTGCTGATTACTTTGATATACCGAATTGGTTAGCGCGTCTGATATTTGTAAGCTTGGTCATTTTTACTTTTCAAATAGCGATAATTGGCTACGTTGTGGCGATATTTTTAATAGATAAACGCCCGTATTCGCAATCTGCTGGCAAACAAACACGACACGAACATAAAGTATTTAATTATAATAAGCCCGCAAGTAGTCGATTACAGGAAATACGCGACAGGCTTAAGCGATTAAATGAGCAAGTAGGGTCTATGGAAAGTTATGTGACTTCTAAAAAGTACCATACTAGAAACGAGTTAAATGATTTGTAGAGTGGAAACGTGGAAAAACAAATAAGTAATAAACAGCAAGAATACTCATTGTTAGTGAAGCAGGCTGAGGCATTATTGGCTGGTGAAACAGATTATATTGCCAACGCAGCCAATCTAAGTGCGTTACTTTTTAATAATTTAGAAGGTTTAAATTGGGCAGGATTTTATTTTTGCCGAGAAGGTGAATTGGTATTAGGTCCTTTTCAAGGACAGGTTGCCTGTGTGCGGATTCCTTTAGGCAAAGGAGTATGCGGCACTGCAGCCGCTAGTGGAGACATTCAGCGCATTGATGATGTGCACCAATTTGCAGGGCATATCGCTTGTGATGCGGCCTCGAATTCAGAAATAGTATTACCGATAACTGTCCATGGAAAAGTGTTTGCTGTGCTTGATATTGATAGCCCGAAATATGCTCGATTTGATGGCATTGATCAGCAGTACTTAGAACAGATAGCAAAAATCTATAGTCAGTACTGCGATATGAGTGAGTTGTAGAGAATGGAATACAGCTTTATTCGCAACGATTTAAATTATCCAGTGGCTAGACTCAATATGGAGGCTGAAGCATTCGCTCACTGGCTAAATATTGAAATGAGTCGTAGTAATGATGCTCAGCTGCAAAAAATAGCTATCGCAGTGACAGAGCTTTTAGAGGGAAGGGGCTGGCAATATGATTTTGCTGGACGAGAGTTCCATTTGGAGCTCAATCGTCAACAAGCTATCGTCAGCGCTAACGCTATTTTAGAGCAACGTGAGAGTGATGATATAGAGGAGCGTGAGTTTGAAGAACAGTACGATGACGAATTTAGTGATGATTATGAAGAAAGCGAGCTTACAGATGGCGCTGCTGGGCTGACTGCCAGCTGTGGCTTAGAGGATTTCAATATTTTGCTACTGGCTTGGATCGAGTATAAAGAGGAGTAGTGCTCTCGCTCATTGAGTGAAAATGGATTTAGCAGTATTTTACTAATAAATCATAAGATTGACGCTAATTCATAGCGGTTAATAGCCAAGTTTAGGTTAAGTTAAACAAAAAGGGAGGGGGTATGTACAACTTGTTATTCGTTAAAAATAAGTTCTTGGAGAGAAAGTTTTTAGCAGTGTTTTTTTTGAAGCTTTGGGATGTCATACAAAAATCTGCCCCCTACCTACTGGCTGCTTTCATTATAGTGGGGACTGTTTTCGAATTTAGATTCTGGCAGCACGTACTTTCTCTGTTGGTCTTCTAATCCGTTGAAGTCTGTTGTACTCAGATTCAATTGCATTTAACAGCGTTTGCTTTGAACATGTATTAAGTTCTGTTAATCAAAATATTGTCCCGGCGTTTTTCCCAGCGCCTTTTTAAACATATTAATAAAAGCACTTTGGCTTTGGTAACCTAAATCTAACGCAATATTAGCCACCGCTTCTCCCTGAGCGATTCGCTGTAGTGCGGCTAGTAGTTTGGCCTGCTGCCGCCATTGACTGTATGTCATTGTCGTTTCACTGAGAAAACGACGGGCTAAAGTGCGTTGACTAATGCCTAATTCGCGCTCCCAGTCATGCATATTGTAGTGGTACTCAGGGTGCTCAATAATTCGGTGAGTGATGGTGAGTAACGGTGCGCTTTTGGGCATAGGTAAATGTAGCGGTATCTCCTCAGATAAATGTAACTGATCTAAGAATACATCCACTAGCCGACCTTCGGCGGCTTGTTCATTATACAGTGCGGGGAGCTCTGAAAGGCTAATAATGAGCTCGCGTACTAGAGGGGATACATTCATCACCTGACAGCTTTTAGGTAAGTCAATCGCTGCTTGTGGGGCGATATAAACATTGCGCATATTGACTGAGTGAATCACTTTGATTTCATGCTCAATATAGGCGGGTACCCAAACGGCGCGTTGTGGGGGTACTATCCAAGTACCTGAACCTGTGGCTCTCGCTTCCACTAAACCCTCGGTTAGAAATAGCAGTTGCCCCCAAGCATGAGAGTGCATAGGGACATAGTCACCACTGGCGCAATCAGAGGTGCGCACCGCGATTTTGCGCGGTAATTCATCAGCGGGTTGTAGAGCTGCTCCCTCCAAACTAATCCAGTGATCACGAATGGCAACTTGTCTTGTCTTGTTTGCGATGTTTTTTGTCATACTAATGTATATACGCCATTTCCTTGATGAATTAAAGTAACTTCACTAAATATCTTGAGCAAGCTTAAGGGAGATCAAGTAATGGATAAAGTGACATTAAAAGGACATATCATTGTTCCTGACGATACACTGAGTACAGTGCAAGTAGCACTTAAAACGCACATTGCGTTAACGCGAGAAGAACGTGGCTGTATTGTGTTTAACGTGACACAAGATAGTGATGATAAAAATAAATTTAATGTTTATGAGGAGTTTGTCGATCGAGAATCGTTTGCAGCCCATCAAGAGAGAGTGAGCAGTTCTTCCTGGGGTGAGGTGAGTAAAGGGTTAGTGAGAAGCTATGAGATAGTCGGTATCAAAGAATAGCCTTATTAATATTGTTAACGGTCAATTGATTCAATCAGGCTCAACAAAAATGTGGGAAAGCACATGCACAAGTTAAGAAAACCAGAAATACTCCTTTATTTAATGGCTGCAGCCGTTCCTATCGCTTTTGGGGTTTGGCGCTCCCTGTTGAATAATTTTACCATTGAGGCAGCCAATTTCACTGGCGTCGAAATCGGAATTTTGCAATCTCTACGTGAGGTTCCTGGCTTTCTCGCTTTCACCGTCGTCTTTGTTCTATTGTTGATGCGCGAGCAAACCTTAGCCATAGTCGCATTGATGGTGATGGGCTTAGGTACCGCTTTAACAGGCTACTTTCCATCAGAGGTTGGGCTGTACTGTACAACGGTACTGATGTCTTTAGGGTTTCATTACTATGAAACCGTTAACCAATCACTCTCACTACAGTTTTTTTCCAAAGAAGAAGCCCCTTATAAAATGGGTAAAATGGTGGCGATTGGCTCTGGAGCCAGCTTAGTGGCATTTTCTATCGTCTGGGTGTTTCTGGAAGTTATGCACTTACAGATGAAGAGCATTTATCTGATTGGCGGTGTGAGTACTATGCTGATTGCGATATTTTGCTGGGTGTATTTTCCGCACTTTGAGGGAGGTGTAGAACAGCATAAAAAACTTAAACTGCATAAGCGTTATTGGCTCTATTACGCGCTGACTTTTATGGGAGGCGCACGCAGGCAGATATTTGTCGTGTTCTCTGGCTTTTTAATGGTAGAAAAATTTGGTTTTTCAGCTGCAGACATCGCACTGATGTTTATTGCCAATGGTGTGCTCAATATGTTTTTTGCACCTTTAATTGGTAAGTTGATCAAAAAAATAGGCGAGCGTAAAACCTTAACAATTGAGTACGTGGGGCTGATTGTAATCTTTAGCAGCTATGCAGTAGTGAGCGATCCTATGGTTGCAGTAGGGCTTTATATCGTTGATCACATTTTATATTCAATGGCGATTGCGCAAAAAACCTATTTTCAGAAAATAGCGGACCCTAAAGATATGGCGCAAACTGCGGGTGTGGCTTTCTCTATTAATCACTGTGCCGCTATTGTTCTGCCTGCGCTGTATGGATTGCTCTGGATTAGCTCTCCTGCACTGGTATTTTTTACCGGAGCTGCGATGGCAGGAGTGTCATTAGTACTAGCGAGGTTAGTTCCTGAAAAACCAGAGCCTGGTACCGAAGTACAGTGGCTCACAGTTGGCGCTGCTAAACGTGGAAACGTATAAATTCAGCCGAATAATTCCTTAAGCATCAAGAGCGTTTATCGTAGTGATCAAATGCTCTATTCCGCTCAACGTACCCTCACTTAATGGGGGCATAACAATTAGTCGAATAAACTGCTTGAAATGCCCTTGTAGGCTAAACAGCTCTCCACTGAGAAAATCTATTTGTTTAATGTCAATATTGGCGTGTAACTGCGCGGCACTGATTTTTTCCGGTAGTTTTATCCATAGCGCGTAACCGCCGCTCGATGGGGTTATTTGTATCTTATTGCCTAGTGACTGTGTCAGTTTTTGGCTCACTGCGCTGGTGGCTAGATTAATATCACGACGCCAATTGCGCAGTTGATTATGATAGAGGGAACCTTGGTAATAGCGGGTGAGCGCCTGCTGTAAATAAAAGGAGTTACTGATTTGACTAACGGCGAACTGGGTCATATATTGGTTGGAAAAACGACCGGGACAGCACCAACCTATGCGTTCGGTATCCCCAATGACTTTCGAGATAGAACTAATAATTAAACACCAACCGTCATTGTCAAAACTGGCAATGAGCTTCGCCGTTGACCCAATAAAATTTAACTGCGCACTGATATCATCCTCTATGACGGGGACTTGATAAGCTTTTGCCCAGCCGGCAATGTCCTTTTTGTAAGTATCACTTAATGTGATGCCGGTAGGGTTATGACAGTTAGGTTGGATTATCACCGCTTTTACATCAGTCTCTTGCATTGCTTGTTCAAGCAATACTGGGTCGGGGCCCAACGGTGACATAGGTATTTCAAGTGCTTTTAAACCAAGCATGCTTAACAGTGCAAAATACCCAGGGAAAGCAGGCACAGGCACAGCAACGGTATCCCCCGGTTTACACAGTACCCGCAAAGCATGTTCCAGAGCGTTTTGACAACCGTTTGTAATTTGAATATCCCGGCTGTTGATATAGCATTGGCGCTGCGCCAAATGTTGGCTGATATTTTTCCGCAAGCTGCTGATTCCAGCGGCACTGTCGGCATCGCGCTGCAGGTTTTGTAATATGACTTGATGATACTGGCGAATGAAGCTTTTAAACATTTTGCTGTTGGTAGGAACCGCCATATGAAAAAAGGGGTGACTCGTGCGGTTGCCACGCACCATAGTGTTTAACCAGCGTTGTGATGAAGGCGCTAGTCGACTATCGGGAGTGAAACACTCAAATGGAGCGGCGTCTTTTGTCTCCTGCTGATAACTGACGACAAAGCCAACGCGCGGAACACTGTTGATTAACCCTTTATCAGTGAGTGCGTCCAATGCGGCGCGAATGGTATTAATGCTTACTCCTTCGCTTATAGCCAGTAGCCTAATCGAGCCGAGTTTATGACCTACTGCTATCTTTCCTTGAATGATATCTGCTTCAATTTGATTGGCGATAGACAAGTAGCTAGGTATCTTTTTTATTGCTGTACCCATAAAACAATCCAAATATTGTGTCTGTGTTGGTTTTTAGGTTAAGCCTATACTTCATTAAAGTAAAGAAACTTGAAAAGATAGAGGATTACAATGACAACATTAGAACTGCTGAGTCCTTTTGTGCTGGTGGCATACACTATGTGGGCGACACCAGGGCCTAATAATATGATGCTGGTTTATTCAGGGGCTAATTTTGGCTTTAAACGCACGCTACCGCATATATTAGGGATTATTTTTGGCACATGCCTGCTTAACTCTTTCGCCGTATTAGGTTTGAAACCGTTAATTGATCAATGGCCACAGCTGATGTTGGTGCTTAAAATAAGCGGGTCTCTTTGGTTGGTAATGATTGGCTGGAAAATGGCAAACGCCAGTAATACGCAAGCGGATAGGGAGCAAGCTAAGCCAATGCGTTTCATTCCCGCGGCATTGTTTCAGTTTGCTAACCCCAAGGCTATTACAGCGACGCTAGCACTGGTGAGCTTGATATTAGTGGCACTAGAGGTAGATGAAAGCCTGCTGTGGTTTATTATCCTGATTATTCCGCCGTTGAGCTTTTGCTCAATTATGCCTTGGGTATTAGCAGGGAAGGCGATTAGACGTTTTTTATCGACCGATTTACGCTGGAAAATATTTACCCGCGGCACAGGGTTATTAACAGCCTCGTGTGCATTGTTCTTGTGGTTATAATCATTGCTAGTTCCCATTCAGAAACAGATGCCTACTACGAACACCTCACTGGCTCAATCTGCATACCGCTAGATATAGTTATTTAGAAGGGCTAAACGCCCATATCTAGTAGCGCACATCTTGAACCATTGAGTTGCTCTCGTTACGGCTTCGTGTCAGGACGAGAACTAGCTATTTAATTTTTAAGGTTAGCTTACTAAGAGGTAAGCTAACCTTCTATTGGACTAGCGCCTAGTGTCACTCCACTATATTTTTACCATTCGCATGCGCGTAGATTATCTGTGTACCATCTTTGTTAAGCTGGTAAATAGGGTAGCGCATTGTCTTATCTCCCACTTCCATCCCAGGACTGCCTATCGGCATGCCTGGAACTGCCAACCCGAGTGCTTCAACGGGCGGGTTAGCTAGAAATGATTGCACTGCTGTATTGGGTATATGCCCCTCAAAGATAAAACCTGCTTTGCTGATCGCTGTATGACAAGAGCGGTACTGGTGCGGGACACCTAAAGTCTCTTTTATTGCGCTGATGTCTGAAGTGTTGCGAATAGTCGTTTTGAAAGTGCTAGGTAGTTGTTCAACCCAAGCCGTGCAGCAGCCACAATTAGGATCTTTGTGTACGCTTAAATGCACGCCGCTAGTTGCGGTGGTGTGCTTTGTTATTGGGTTAGTGTTTGCTGAAATTGTTTCTGCAAAAACGACGTTGGTAGATGCCAAGGCGATAGTGGCGATGGCTAAGTTGCGAAAGATAGGTAGTTTTTTCATGGTGATTCTCAGTAGTAATAAAAAATGGAGGTAATCAATACACTAGGAGTCTGTCGGGCTTGGCCGGTCGTAGCGAGAAAAAGCAGATTTGAGACAGATATCTTGTTCTTTTGAGGCGAATAGCGTGCTATTTAACGAGAAAGAACAGGAAATATGGCCAAATTCTGATTTTTCGCAGTAGATTAGCGCTAAGTCCGACAGGCTCCTAGGCTGAAAATCTAAATGATCCAACGGCAAAGCAGGGTATGGCCTCTGGGATAATTCCATAAATATAAGCACAGATTATGGTTGCTAGATGCGTAGTGAAGTAGGCGAGAAATGTTAGCAGGCTGTAAAGCATGATAGGCGAAAAGCATGCAAAATAACGCGACTGCCGCGAGTGCAAGCGATAAACCTAAATTGGCAATGGGTGAGCAATTACTCTCTTCTTGGCAAGGTGCAGTATCTATGCCTAAGGGCATAAGAAGCATGCTTTGTTGATTCGCTAAAGTATTGCTTCCATTGATACTATGCAGCGCAACACAGCTTATCATTAGCAATAGCAACAACCCAGTAAGAGCACTTTTATACTCTCTGATTACTGCTAATAGTGTTTTGTTCAAAGTCTTACCTAAAATATGGTCTGGATTTAATGTGAATTAATGCATAGACCCGCATTGATTCGCATTATATGTTGGGATCTAAAAGGTGCAAAAAAGTTCCTAAAAACTCCAGTTTACATCTCATCGGATAGGCTTGCGACACAAACTGGGCGCAATTTTAAAGAACTGTTTAAAGCTATAGCTAAAGTGATTGCTGCTAACAAAACCTGTCGCTAGGGCTATATCGGTAATGGTGTCGCCAGTTTGCAGTAATAACCTTCTTGCATAAGTAAGACGAATCTCTAAATAGTGCCGAGATGGGGAAGTACTCAAATGTGCTTTAAACATGCGCTCTAATTGACGTCGATTAGTTGATAGCAGTATTGCCAGCTCATCAATCGCGATCGGTTCTTCAATGTTAGCGTTCATCAATTGAATCGCATTGAGTAATAATTTAGGGAATTGCTCTCTATTATCATACTGTACCAAATGCGCTCTACCGTCGTTGCTGGTTTTATTCGCATTGAGTATTGCCTTTACTGCCCTAGATAAGGCCTTGCTGTATCTGTTTTCGACCAATTTCAGCATCATCTCTAATGCGCCATTGGCATCTGCACAGCTAATCAGTGTGTCACTGAAGCAATGATTTAATTCGCTCAGTTTTATGCCGGGAAATTGCTCGTGTAATAAAGCGTGGTTATCAATGTGTAGAGCGCATTGCTGATGGTTAATAGCTTTTGCTTGTGCCAGAGCAATAACGCCATTCCAAATGCTCCCCAAGGCAATATTTAGCCCCTGTGCTTGTTTTAAGCGTTTGCTAAGTTGTGAGTGAGCTTTAAAAGAGCAGCGTAGCCCGCCGCAAATGATCAATAAATCTATCTGAGAAGATTGCTCTATATCAAGGGCGGACAGCGCACCGCTAGTGGCTATTTCAATGTTTAAGTCACTGATGACTTTTTCTGTGTCTAACGCGTAGCTTTGTATATCAAATAGGTTCTGCTCGCTGATAAGGTTTGCTGTAACTAACGTATCAACAGCAGCTGTGAAAGACATCATTGAGAAATGCTCAAGTAATACAAATACAACTTTAGTGTTTTGAGCGGAGCCGGTATTTGTCGGCAAGTAGAGGCTGTTTATGTCTTGCATAACAGGGCTAAAGATATGAGATTTAGACATAGTTTAACTCTAGGTAGATTTACGACAATTTAGTGGGTTAATGACAAAAAGTAAACTTGCCTTTGCCAGTTAGGGGCTTAAGACATAGTTTTTCGCTCTTTAGATTTACGACAGATAATTAGGTTAATGTAAGCTTCCTTGGCAAACTACTGAGATTAAGACATAGTTTGTTTCTCTTTAGATTAACGATAATTTATTAGGTTAATGTAAGCTTCCTTGGCAATCTACTGAGATTAAGACATAGTTTATTTCTCTTTAGATTAACGATAATTTATTAGGTTAATGTAAGCTTCCTTGGCAAACTACTGAGATTAAGACATAGTTTATTTCTCTTTAGATTAACGATAATTTATTA
>Ga0209291_1003001_pt1 | contig 12998 bp, 9 predicted proteins | sample GOMGulsemesocosm_FD_184633 | JGI IMG/M metagenome (GOLD analysis project Ga0209291, IMG submission 184633) | Methane-oxidizing microbial communities from mesocosms in the Gulf of Mexico - GOM9B Gulf of Mexico (SPAdes) (version 2) | ecosystem: Environmental > Aquatic > Marine > Cold seeps | place...
CCAATCACTGGCCAACATTTGAGGTTCGCTCGCATCGACGATAGCCCCTGCATCTGTATTTACATCCGTTGTCACTGCATCATCTTGTGTCATCACAGGAGAAAGCAATAGAGGCTCTTTCAGTACGGTATCAGCAGCTTGTTGCTGCTCAGTTTGATAAGTGTCATATAGAAATGATCCTGCACTACCTAACAGCAACACGCCAGTAATCATCGCCGCTAAATAAAATGACTTATTTGATGTTATCACAGATTTATCCGTCGTACTCGGCGTTGGTGATTCAGCGCGATAAACCTGCCCCTGCATGATCGCTTGCGCACATTTTGCTAATTCAGCTGGATTACCATGACACGCTTCAATTTGACGATTAATTGCATCCTGATTAACAAACGTGGGTTTATAATCAGCTTGACTAAATTGCTGCTCAACAAATTGCACAGCGGCTTGCGAATCTAATACGGTCATTTCCAACTCCAATACATTGGTTGCTGATTTTGCCAATGGCAGTATGGTTATATCAACCCACTTACTTTCTGCAAATGAAATGATATTTACTTTAATATTAATTTTATGATTAAGACTTAATTCTACTAATTGCGCAAACTCAGCAATACTTGCTGGCGATAATGACATGGCATTATCAATACATAGCGTGAATTCATGTTCAAGCTGCTGAGCAAGTAACGATAAGCTCTCGGCTAACATTATATGCGCATTGAAACGACCATCATAGCTGATCTGCTGTAATATTTGCGTTCTAACTGCCGTATCATCATGGCACTGCTGCGCATCAATTGTAATGGTTTTTTGATTAAGATCTGATTCTACATAATTACGTAATACCGTTGATTTACCTGAACCGGATTCACCGCTTACGAATAATAAATGTGAAGAGAATTGTGTGAGATGACGCAGCCGTTCACACAGCTGCGTTTGAGAATAAATTTCAGTTTGAACTGAATAGTGCACTAGAATCCGCCTGATTATGGAAATTAACCACATCGCGTAACGTACTTTCAGTTACTGTCGATAATACTTCGGCACTGCCAATTGATGTTGGTAAAATAAAACGAAGCTGGCCATTAAGTACTTTCTTGTCACGTTTCATGTGCTTCATAAATGCATCAAAGCTCATTTCTGCTGGCGCCAGTAAAGGCAACTCAGCAGCCGCGATTAATGCAGCAATACGTGTTACTTGAGATGCTGTTAATAGCCCCATTAATGCCGATGTTTGTGCTGCCATTATCATTCCAGCAGCAACCGCTTCACCGTGTAACCAAACGCCATAACCCATTTCAGCTTCAATAGCATGACCATATGTATGACCAAGATTGAGCAACGCGCGTAAGCCCTGCTCTTTTTCATCAATAGCAACAATTTCAGCTTTAATTTCACAACAACGATAAATTGCGTATTCCAACGCAGCCGTATCGAGCGCCATTAGCGCTGCAATGTTTTCTTCTAGCCAAACAAAAAAGTCCGCATCATAAATGATCCCATACTTAATCACTTCAGCTATACCAGCCGCCAGTTCGCGTCGAGGCAAGGTCGCTAAACAATCCGTATCGATAAAAACAGCATTGGGCTGATAAAAAGCACCAATCATATTTTTACCCAACGGATGATTAACTGCCGTTTTACCGCCAACCGAGGAATCAACTTGACTCAACACAGTCGTCGGGATTTGAATAAAGGGGATACCGCGTTGGTAACAGGCGGCCGCAAAGCCAACCATGTCACCAATAACACCACCACCGAGAGCGATCAACGTGGTATCACGTCCACAATTCTCACGCAGTAGCGCGGTAAAGATCTCATTTAAAGTATCTAACGTTTTAAATTGTTCACCATCAGAAAGAATAATACTGTCGAATTTATAGTCGTGCAACAATGCTTGAACCTGTTGTAAATACAACGGTGCAACCGTATCGTTTGAGATCACAACAACTTTATTGGTCGTTATTGCAGCCGTAAATTGCGCTACTTGCGTTAATACGCCTTCACCAATATAAATAGGGTAGCTCCGCTCACCCAGTTCAACAGTTAAACTTTCCATGTTACTCCAATTAAAAATCCAATAACTTTATAATTTGATTCGCCACAACTTTCGCACTTTGTTCGTCTGTTTTAACTGTAAAATCAGCAATCTCTTCGTACAAAGGATTACGAGCATCAGCTAATGTTTCCAGAACTTCACGTGGTTCTTCAGTTTGTAGTAAAGGGCGACGCTTATCGCGTGATGTTCTTACTAACTGCTTATCAATAGTTGTTTCTAAATAAACAACTACACCACGAGCAGAAAGGTAATTACGACTCTCATTACTTAAAATAGAGCCACCACCCGTTGCTAACACAATACCTTGCTCTTGTGTTAGATCGTCAATCACTTCCGCCTCACGAACACGGAAACCAGCTTCACCTTCAACATCGAACACCCATGAGATATCAGCACCTGTACGGCGTTCAATTTCATGATCCGAATCGATAAAGTCTAAATGCAACTGGCTCGCTAGTTGGCGACCAATTGTACTTTTACCTGCGCCCATTGGGCCTATTAGGAATATATTACGTTTTTCAGCCATTTTAACTCTTCAATAAATCTAAAGTAATAACACCCTTTTTCTTAGGGGCACCAGACCTACCTATAAAATGTCCTCTGATTGCAGCAACCAGTGATGAGACATTTGGCAACAGCCAAAATCAGCAACACCCGGTAAAAAAACCAGGTGATGACATTTCAGGCAGAAAAAGACCGCTATTTATATAGTTTTTACGGCCTTTTGTCAAAGGTAGGTTACAACGTATCCACTACCACTTTTGGTGTAACGAAGATTAACAGCTCTCGTTTTTGGTTAACATTCTTAGTACTACGGAACAATACACCTAACCAAGGGATATCACCGAGAACCGGAACTTTCGTTACAATCTTTTTAATTTCATGCTTAAATATACCGCCTAACACGATAGTTTCGCCATTCTCAACCAACACTTGCGTGCTAATAACTTGGGTATCAATGGAGACAGCTTCACCACCAACGGTTTTCACATCATCACCACGAGTATCCTGATTAATTTTCAAATCTAAGATTATTTTATTATCCGGAGTAATGTGTGGTGTAACTTGTAAACCCAATACCGCTTTTTTAAAGGCGATAGTGGTTGCACCACTTGAACTTGATTCAACATACGGGATTTCCGTACCTTGTTCAATATACGCAGACTTTTGGTCAGTAGTGGTAATTCTTGGACTCGCAATCACTTCAGCTTTTTGTTCTGCTTCTAATGCTGAAAGTTCTAAATCGAGTATCTGACCATTCGCTAATTCAGCAATCTGAAAAGCGATAGAACCAGCAGGTGATGCCACGGGTAAATTAACATTGAGTCTGTCACCAATAGCAGGTACATGACCACCAGCAGTAGCATCGTTACCTTCAATCGAACCCGATGATAAACCAAAGCCTCTGCCAATGTCAGTACTACCGCCTAGACCCCAACGGATCCCAAGTTCATCATCCAGATTATCAACTACAGACACCATTCTCGCTTCAATAACCACCTGGCGAACCGGAATGTCCAATACGTCAACAATCCGCCTCACATTAGCGATTGCTGTCGCTGTATCTTTAATTAATAGCGTATTCGTACGTGCATCAAAACTAACCGAACCCCGCGATGATAACAGACTAGAATCTTTTTGTGCTAAAAGCTTTGTGATATCAGCGGCTTTTGCAAAGCTAATCTGAATAAATTCTGATTGTAACTCAGCTAAATCTTCCACTTCTTTTTTACTGACAAGATCACGGCGCTCTAATGCCGATAATTCATCCGAAGGGGCAACCATCAGTACATTACCTTCAAGCTGCTTACTTAAACCTTTCACTTTCATGACAATATCAAGAGCCTGCTCCCATGGTACACTATCTAAACGCAGGGTGATATTACCATTCACAGAATCAGTGGTAACTAAGTTAAACTCATTAAAATCAGCGATTAACTGTAATACTGTACGCACAGGAATATCTTGGAAGTTAAGTGAAATCGCTTGTCCTTGATATTTACTGGTTTTTTCATCTGGATCTTGCTTAGTAATTTCAATCACAAAAATATTATCAGCTTGATCATAACGGTAAGTAAAATCATCACTCACGTCTAATTCAAACGCAGTCACACCTTCATCATGAAAAGTTTCAATCGTGGTTACAGGTGTACCAAAATCAGCCACATCTAAAATATAGAGCAATTTTTTCAAAATAGCCGTACTGTGAAACTTTGCGATTAATTTATTGCCTTTACGTTGAATATCAACGGCCATAGAGCTGTTTTTCATGGTTAAAATTAACTTACCACTGCCATCATTACCAGTTCGAAAATCAATCCCGCGCACTTGGTTTACAAAACCGCTAACATCTTCTTCAACCGGTATAATCTCTTCAATTTTAGGCGACTGCACTGTCACTTGACGACCATCTTTAGTGACTAACAATGAAGGATTTACTGTCGCAGAAGGTACATCAAGGCTAACAATATTACTATCAATAACAGAGGCAGCTGGCAGCACTGCACTATTGCCGGTAGTGGCAACTGTCGGCTCAACAGCAAGCACCAAAGTATCCATATCCGCGGTATTATCTGTGATTTCAGGTACGGTCACATCACTAGTAAGTAAACCAAACGTTGCGATTAAGCTGTTATTAGTTTGAATGATTTGATACGGTACGAGTTCATCTAAAGCAATGGTAATTTTAAGGCCTAAATCAACACGTTCTGCTGCTACATTTAATACATTACCTTGTTCGATAACCACGGGGTTAAGTAGTAAGGTTGAGCTAGCATCCGGTACTAAAATAATTAATTGATGTGGTGAATATTGCAACTTATCTGCATATTCAACAACATTTTCACTAAACTCCAGTTCGAGCTCTAACTGCCCCTCTGCCAAAGCGTTTAAATGAATTTGTTTTAGTTGCGGTTCAGCAAAGCTGAAAGCAGAACATAAAATGGTCGTCCATAACACCAAAATTTTTGCTATTTTGGCACATCTTACATGTGATTTAGTCATTTTATCATCCCTGAAAATGGCTTAACTGTGGTCTTGGTTACTGAGTGGAATTTGGGTCGTACGTACTTGCCAGCATCCCTTTCCTGTTAATATCAACTCAGAAAGTTCAATATAGTTTTTAGTAATATCGAGTATTTCACCGTGATTAAGTCCAATATAATCACCTGGTGAGACTCTAAATATTTCCCCCGAACTTGCTCTAATCAATCCCCAAAGGTGTTTATCACTTCCAAGGGTGCCATGCATGTCCAAATTATCTAATGAGTAAGTTTCTAACGGTCCTTTAATCCGCGCAAAATTAGGCTGCGGACAATCTTGTGGAAACGGTGTTTCTGCTTTTACCGATTCCGGACGAGGATTTGAAAAGGGATTACGCGCCCCTGTTTCAGAATAATGTAAAGCTACAAAGCTTTCCATATCCGGTACACTTTCAATTTGAACCATTTTACGCGCTTTAACTTCATTAATATAATCAACAAGATCCTGATTATCCGTGGTACAACCACCTACCGTCAGAGATAGAAAAATTAGGCTACTAATACGCTTCATTTATCCCCCTTATAACGATAAGTACGGGCAATCATATTCACTTTGAGTAATTCCCCTTGCAACTTAGTAATAGTGAAATCTTCTAGCGTTACAATCCGTGGCAACGCTGCAATATCACTGGTAAACTGACCAAGTTGATGAAAAGTCCCTATCACTTCAAGATTAACGGGTACTTCATAAGAAAAGTCTCGTTTTACTTCCTGCAACCATTTGAATTTACGTAATTGCAAACCATTATGCTGACCAATATAGCTCAAATCATCAAGCAATCCAGCTGTCTCACTTTTGGATGGTAACTGCCTAAGCATACTGTTAAATAAATTTTCCATTTCCGACATCTGATCGGTATATAAACTTAAGTTACCAGCAAGACTTGCTTTTGCTTCAAACTGTAACCTTAAACTCGCCTCTTTCTTTTCAAGATTATCGAGTGTTTGTAGTGAAGTCGAAATAAAAACCCAATAAAATAACGCAGCAATTAACACTGAAAATATAATATTAATGGCTATTTTAGCGGGCTTAGGCCAATTACCAAGATCTTCAAGATCAAGTTCATTAAGTTCCTGTAAATTCATTCTAGCTCTCCCTCATCCGTCATCATTGGCGTTACCGAAAATCGCATTTCAAAACGATTTCCTTCTGCTTCTGACAAAGCAATAATGGAGTCTAAATTACCATCACTGAGCCAAGTTGATTCCTCAATATTTCGCAATAATACCGCAAGACGCGTATTCGAATCACTGGTGCCATTTATTTTAATAATGTCATTTTTAAACGTGAGAGTGGCGAGATTAACACCGGCTGGAACCAATTGCGGCAAGGTGTTCATTAACTGTGTTGGAGTATTGCGACTACGCTGTAAACTTTGAATTAAATCAATACGTTCTTGTAGTTTATCTTTACGCCCTCGTAACTCTTTAATTTTACCTAGTTTGACATCAATAACTTGCATCTCTTGCATCAACAAGGCATTACGTTGCTTTTGATTACTGATGTAACCACCAACCACCATATTTAATATCATCATAACCAACAAGGTAACACCTAGGCTCATGCCACTTAAGGTAAAGAAACGCTGCTGTCGGGACTTTTTCTCGGTTTCTCGCCAAGGTAGAAGATTAATATTTGACATTATAAAGCCCTCATCGCTAAACCAAGTGCCACCATATAACGAGGACCATTAGCGATTAAACGCGCTTTATCTTCGACATCTTCAGAATAATCAAATTGTGCAAAAGGATTCGCGACCCGAGTAGTAATCCCCAATTCGTTTTCAACTTGTTGAGCCAACTCCATGATTAATGCAGAGCCACCACTCAATGTGATCATATCAATCTTTTGTAACGATCCTGAGTTAGTAAACAATTGTACATTACGACGGATTTGTTGGATGCATGCAGTTATATAAGGGGCGAGAACATCAATGTCGTAATCCAACGGCAAGTTTTGAGCGAGTTTCATTTTCTCTGCTTCGTCACGCTTTAAACTATAATGCTCGCTGATTGTTCGCGTGTAATTTTCGCCACCAAAATTTTGCACACGAGAATAAATCGACTCACCCTGATGCAACATTGAAAAAATAGTCATATTGGTGCCAATATCTATTGCAGCAACCACCTTGCTATCATCTTGTAATTCAGCCAAACGTAAATAAAGATCATGAGATCGTGCTAACGCATGTGCAGCTACATCGACAATTTGAGGGATAAAGTCATTTTCTTCTAAACAGCCCGCTAATGAAGTAACGCTTTCGGTACGAGTAGCACTCAACAACACATTATGCTTGCTGGGATTATTGTCATTAACGCCTAATATTTCAAAATCTAGGCTGATTTCGTCAAGCGGAAATGGAATTAAACTCTCCGCTTCCAGTTCGATATGCATTTCAAGCTCTGGGCCAGAAAGGTCTGTATCAACATATATAATTTTTGTAATAACATTCGTACCAGATACGGCAGTAGCAGCTTGTTTATAACGGAAAGGAAAATCTTGACGCACTTGTTGCAACACATTAATTAATGCTTCTATATCTTGCAATTGGTGATCAACGACACATCCTTTTGGCGTTGCAACCTCTGATACCATATCTACCACATAATGCTCTGATCGCTTAGACAGCGCTAGGGCTTTTACGGACGATGATCCAAAATCAACTCCGATCATTGCCACTGTCTGATTCCTTTTAAACAGCTTTAGCATGATGACCTTCAACTCTATGTAATAACAATGAATTTTACTTGTTAATTATTTGTTACAAACAAAGCATACAGTCTTAAATGTATTAGGTCTATCATAAAGAACTCGTACTATTTCACAAAACAGAGATATAATGGTTAATCCTTGGTAAATCATTGTGGAAATTATTGTGAAATGGGCTAAACGATTATCCGTATTTATATTGGTTAGTGGGTTATTAGGAATAGCGAGTATTTTTGCGCTTTATTTCTATATTAAGCCAGAACTACCTGATGTTAGTAGCTTAAAAACGGTACAGCTGCAAACACCAATGAAGGTCTATAGCCAAGATGGTAAACTGATCTCGCAATTTGGTGAAAAACGGCGTATCCCTATAGAGATTGACGATGTCCCGCCCTTAATGATCAAGGCATTTCTTGCTACAGAAGATAACCGCTTTTATACCCACCCAGGCATAGATCCAATTGGAATCATACGCGCAGCCAGCATTATGATTATGACAGGTGAACGTAAACAGGGTGCGAGTACCATCACCCAGCAGGTTGCTAGAAATTTCTTTTTAACCCGAGAAAAAACCTTTATTCGTAAGATTAAAGAGATCTTTTTAGCGTGGCATATCGAACAAAATCTCACTAAAAATGAAATCTTAACGCTATATCTTAATAAGATCCCTCTCGGTTACCGCTCGTTTGGTATTGGTTCCGCAGCACAAGTTTATTACGGTAAAACGTTAGATGAGTTAACCCTAGCCCAAATGGCGGTCATTGCCGGATTACCAAAAGCTCCTTCTGCATTAAATCCAATCCGTTCACCAAAGCGCGCCAAAGCACGTCGTCACACAGTATTATTACGCATGCTAGACGAGAACTATATTACTCAAGCGCAATTTGAAGAAGCGAACAATACCCCTATCACAGGTAAATATCACGGTGCAGAAATTGACTTATCTGCGCCTTATTTAGCTGAAATGGTACGTAGTGAAATGATTTCACGCTATGGTGAAGATAAAGCCTACACCCAAGGCTTTAACGTTTATACGACAGTACTCAGCGATCGCCAAACTGCAGCAACCACTGCATTGATAAATAACCTACTCAATTATGACTTGCGCCACGGTTATCGTGGGCCCCTTGGTCAAGCTTGGACTAATGATGAAGTACTAAGCAACGAAGATATCTTGTTATTGCTTAAAGATAAGCCAAGTTATAAGCCACTACAGCCAGCCGTTATCATGACTGTAAAAGAGCAACAAGTTGAAGCTTTACTTGCCAATGGTGATCAAGTTACCGTGAGTTGGAATGGACTGAAATGGGCTCGTCCATTCATTTCTGATAAAAAACAAGGTCCGGCACCGCAAACAGCAGATTCGATCGTCAACGCTGGTGATATAGTACTATTACGTCCAATGTCAGTGAACAACAAGCAAAATCAGTGGATGCTGGGTCAGATCCCTGATGCAAGTTCTGCATTCATCGCCATTGATAATAAAGATGGAGCCATTGAAGCCTTAGTGGGCGGCTTTAATTATCAACAGAGCAAGTTTAACCGCGTGACGCAAGCTGAACGTCAAATTGGCTCAAACATCAAGCCATTTGTTTATTCGGCTGGTTTAGCACAAGGTGCAACGCTCGCAACTCTTATCAATGATGCGCCTATTAACCAATGGGATCCACGAGCAGGTACAGCCTGGCGACCAAAAAACTCACCACCAACATATAATGGGCCAACGCGTTTACGTTTAGGTTTAGCACAATCAAAAAATGTAATGTCAGTACGTTTATTCCGTCAAGTCGGTCTGAGCAACGCCATTAATTACATGGCAAAATTCGGTTTTGATAAAAGCAAACTACCACGTGATGAGTCATTAGCATTGGGCTCTGCATCTTTAACTCCGCTTGAAGTTGCAGTTGCGTTCGCAACATTTGCGAACGGTGGCTTTAAAGTTGAACCTTACTTTATTGACCGTATTGAAAGTGCCAATGGTGAACTCCTTTATCAAGCAGCACCAAAGCAAGCCTGCCTAACGTGCGAAAAACAAATTGCGTTAAACACTGATGATCCTGAATATTGGTCAAAAATTGAAGGTGATGCACACGCCCTCTGTGATATAGCGCCTTACGGTACATTACAAGTTGCTCCGCGTATTATTACTGAACAGAATGCATTCTTAATGCGTCAAGTGATGGCGAGTGTGATTTGGGGCGGCGGTAGTTGGCGTCATAAAACTGGCTGGAATGGGACAGGTTGGCGTGCAGCTAGTGCACTAAAACGCCATGATCTTGGTGGTAAAACAGGTACAACAAATGAAGCAAAAGATGCTTGGTTTTCTGGCTTTAATCCAGACCTATCAGCAACAAGCTGGATTGGTTTTGATGATCATCGCCGTGAATTAGGTCGTGTAAGCCGCAATATTAATTTGGATAAACATCAGATTATCGGTGGTGAAGCGGGTGCAAAAACAGCCCAACCGGCTTGGATTGCGTTCATGAAATCTGCGCTAAAAGGGATCCCAGAGCGCCCGAATGTACTACCTGAAAACATTGTGCAAGTCCGTATTGATCGTAAATCAGGCTTGTTAACGTATAAGTCTGATTATACTTCCCGTTTTGAATACTTTATCCAGGGTACGGAACCAACGGAATATGTTAACAATCAAGATGTTGATTCTTCATTTGAACGCATAAATGAAAACAGTGATGAGGCGGAAGAATCACTGGATGACTTATTTTAATGCCAATTGCATTAAACAAATAAACTAAAAATGGCGCTGCTTTATTTTAAAGTAGCGCCATTTTTATATCTACACTCTAGCCACCGCTCACTAATAAGCAGGGTTTATATCAAGCGATGGTTGCAGTCACTTGTTTATTAATCACTTGCGCAATATCGTTAAAACAAGGACGTCTTACCGAACCCTTACGGTATAATAAAACAATACGTCGAATAGGCTCAGGTTCAGTCAATTTTATATATTCAACACCTTCGGTAAAGCGGTTTCGAGGTATCGCAAGATGCGGTAATAAAGTAATCCCAGCTTCTGCTGCAATCATGTGACGCAACGTTTCCAAACTTGTCGCTTTAAAACTCGGATCTTCTGTTGCACCTGCGGTAAAGCAATAGTCCATAGCTTGATCACGTAAACAATGACCATCTTCCAACATTAAAATATGCTCACCACGTAACTCCGATAAATCAACACGGTCACGACCCTTAAAGCGATGTGAACTTGGGACAATAAGCTCTAATGGTTCTTTATATAACTCAATATGACCGTACTTTTCCATACCCGGTAAATAAGCCAATAGCAAACAATCCAACTCACCTTCATCAAGTTGTTTTAATAATTCATTCGTTTGATTTTCATGTAAAAACATATCCAAATCTGGAAATTTTTTCTTCATAGACGGTACGATTAGCGGTAATAAATACGGTGCAACTGTTGGAATCAAGCCTATATGAATGGCCCCAGCGGTCGGGCTGGCATAGCTCTTCGCTATTTCTTTAATGGCTTTCGATTCTAATAATACCGTACGAGCTTGATCCGCAATTTGATCTCCAGCAGGCGTAAACAATACCTTTCTTGATGTACGCTCAATTAAAATAACATCCAGCTCATCTTCTAACTTTCGGATCTGGCCACTGAGTGTAGGTTGACTAACAAAGCATTTTTCAGCGGCTTTTCTAAAGTGCTTTAACTCTTGTAGCGCGACAAGGTATTCTAAATCTCTTAAGTTCATATCGACCCAACTTAAACGGTAATAACAATGAAATAACTAAAAACGATTTGTACATACTATCAATAAAACATTAATTACCACACCCTTTATCACCAAAAACACACAACAAATTGATCATAAATAAAAATATTATAACCATTTGTGACAATTGACACTTCTCAGGCGTTAAAATTATCGGTATTATCATAACCTTACTCAAAATTAACATTTCAGCAACATACCTCCGAGTGTTGATTTAGAGAATAAAGCACACTTATTCAGTAACGGATTACTGTCGTAGCAATAATAAGGATTTTATATGCGCTTAAAAAAGTTAAGTTTCTTAACTATTTTACTGCTATCTCTCGGCTTAACTGGCTGTGGTAGTGATAACTTAGACGCAGCCACAAGTGGCTCTGGTAATACTAATAATGGTACAGACTCCGGTGATAATGGAGACTCCAGTGGCGATACTGATAACGGTAGTAACGAAGATACCGTTTACACTGCCAGTGGTAATTTATTACCTAAGGTTATCCAACGTGGACAAACATTTACTTTCAACTATTACTTAGATAAAACACCTGACGCTGCCGTTATTTACGATATTGACATTGTTGGTACAGCCGTCCAAGGTACAAGCGAAGATTACACCATCAGTAATGCATCAACCCTCACCTTTGCTAAAGGCTCGACGACAACAAGCCTCACTATCACTACCTATCAAAAAGGTGATGTATATGATGCGCGAACCCTGTCATTAACGTTTACTGGTAATGTCGGTGAACCAGCAACAATTAATCTGCTCATCTCGGGTAATGTTTATCTTAATGATACTGGCATAAACGATTATTCCGACGGTAGTAACTTCAACCTAGGATCACAACCAGGCGGCGATCTTGCTCTGCAAGATGCGGCGTATGGACTGGATGTCATTATTAACCCTAATGCGCTAGCAAATGCTGGCGGTGATACCCAAGATGCAAGTAGTCAATTCTATAAAAACAGCCGCGATATAGACAATGCAGATACTGAATATAAAGGTCGTGCTGGATTTCGCTTTATCAAGATTGGTAATGACGGTATGCCGAGAACGGCTAACAACACAGATTATGAGTGTGTGAAAGATGAAATTACTGGATTAACTTGGCAGATTAAAGGCTCTACAAATACCATTAGCCCAGATCCTGTCATTGCAGATAGGTTTCAAATGTCAAACAAACAAAATTACAGTGCAGCCAACTTTACCTACCTATGGAATGCTTCAGCATTGGGAACTCAAGGCAAGGGCTGGGAATCTTCTCTAAATGATGGTCCACTTGAAGATGCTGGAGATGGCAATGACTTCGCAAATCCTTATTGCGGTTATCGCAATGATCTTTATGGCCGTGCCCAATCTCTTTATTGTAGTTCAGGTTCTTATGCTAATGAAGCCAACTTTATCGGAGCCTGCGGACAAACTAACTGGATGGTACCGA
>Ga0209291_1003002_pt1 | contig 12994 bp, 13 predicted proteins | sample GOMGulsemesocosm_FD_184633 | JGI IMG/M metagenome (GOLD analysis project Ga0209291, IMG submission 184633) | Methane-oxidizing microbial communities from mesocosms in the Gulf of Mexico - GOM9B Gulf of Mexico (SPAdes) (version 2) | ecosystem: Environmental > Aquatic > Marine > Cold seeps...
CCCAATGTAATGCCGAGTTTTGCATCGCAAATGCACCGCCAATGGCGAAGAATAAGCGGACGCTCCAATGGGCGTTATATGTTTTGTGTGACCATAAACGATGGTAACCGGCAGTGATCGACATACCACAGTAGAACAGGCTGATAACAGCTGCAACGATGGTTAAGATGTCAAAGCCTACGGCATACTGATACCAAGGAACAAGAACCAACATTGCCAGCATAGTGCTGGTAAATATTATAACGTTGGTCCAAATGATAGGAGGCTTAGCCATGGGGATTCCTAATTAAAACTACTGAGCTTACAAGTGTACGCCAATTGGCTTTAGCAGTTCAAGTGCTGCCGATGCAAATGTGACAAGAAAGTAACTATTTCGATAGTAAACGGGATTAATGACCAATAAAAGACAACATAAGTTCGTTATCTAATGACAAGAGTAAGAGTGAAAGTCTTAATTGAGCTCTTTGATAAATACATAGATTGCATTGGTTATATCTTATCAATATCTTGTTGAAGCTGCTCTAGTTGCTCTAAAATAGCCAAAAACTTCTTACCAAAAGGCGTTACTTGATATTCAACGCGCGGTGGCAGCTCGTTGTATATCTGTTTTTCTAAGATACCAAACTCTACATTTCGCTTAAGGCACTGGTTCAATACCTTGGTCGTTAATCCTTCGACATTACGCACCATTTCGCCAGGACGATTAATATCGTGTGCTAACAACTGATACACCGTTAATGACCATTTGCAGCCATAGATAGTTTCAACCATGCGGGCACTGTTGGCCGGTAATGATTTTCTTTCGATTTTTTTTTCTTTGTTATTCATTAAGATGTACCAAAAAGTGCCTACTAAACCAATTTGTACTTACTGTTTTGAGTGTTGTTAAGGCCTTAAGATTATCACGTCCAAACATCTTTAGGAGAAACAAAATGACATTTAATCAATCTAAAACAGCAATTATCATCGGTGGTTCAAGCGGCATGGGTTTTGAAACTGCAAAGCAATTGGCGCAACAAAATATTCCAGTGATTATCGCTGGTAACAATGTAAATAAATTAGACGATGCAGTGGAGCAGCTAAAGCAATTTGGCAATGTTAGTGGTTATCAAATCGATCTTTACAACAAGCAAAGTGTTAATCGACTTGTTGAGGCAATTAACTTGTTAGAGTCAGATATTGGCTACTTAGTAAATGCGGCTGGCTATTTTAACCCTAAGGCATTCTTAGCTCATAGCGAGCAAGATTATGATATTTATCACGAGCTAAACAAAGCGACCTTTCAGATCAGCCAAGCTGTGGCAGCACGGATGATTAAGTCGGGTGGCGGCAACATTGTTAACATCGGTTCGATGTGGGGAAAGCAAGCGATAAAGGCAACACCATCTTCGGCTTATTCGATGGCCAAAGCAGGATTGCACGCATTAACGCAGCATATGGCGATGGAGTTGGCTGAACATAACATTCGAGTCAATGCGGTATCACCAGCCGTTGTTAAAACACCAATTTATGAGGCATTCATTGAGCCAGAAGAAGTGGATAGTGCACTCGAAGGCTTTAATGATTTTCATCCCATAGGTAAGATAGGTACACCACAAGATGTGGCTAACGCGATTAGCTTTTTACTGTCCGATCAATCAAGTTGGGTAACAGGCGCTATTTGGGATACTGATGGTGGTGTTATGGCTGGTCGTAATTAGGTTGAGGAGACTAAATAATGAAGCTCAATATGGATTTTTCTAAACAAGTGGTGATCGAGACTGCGAAACTGTCTTGGCTTGCGAGCCCAGCACAAGGTGTTTGGCGTAAACCGCTCGAACGTGAAAATATTGAGTCTGGCTACACCACAAGTATTGTTAAATATGATGCCGGTAGCTCTTTTAAGACACACGAGCACCCATGTGGTGAAGAAATTTTTGTACTTGAAGGTGTCTTCTCTGATGAGCTGGGGGATTACCCTGCGGGAACGTATTTACGTAACCCGCCTGGGAGTCATCATGCGCCATTTAGTAAAGAGGGTTGTGTCATCTTAGTTAAACTCAATCAATTTGATGGTCTTGATAGTGCGAGTGTTAGAGTTGATACCAATTCAATTTCTTGGTTAGCAGGTATCGGCGGCTTGCAAGTAATGCCATTACACAGTTTTGAGCACGAGAATGTGGCGTTAGTAAAATGGCCCAAGGGTGAAGTTTTTCAGCCTCATCGGCATTTTGGCGGTGAGGAAATATTGGTGTTATCAGGTGAGTTTCGTGATGAGCACGGGGTTTATCCCAAAGGAACTTGGTTGCGTAGCCCTCATATGAGTCAACACCATCCCCATGTTGAAGAGGAAACGATTATATTGGTCAAAACAGGTCATCTGCCATTAACCAATAAACAGTAGCAATGCTGGCTAGCGGCTCTAAAGTGACCAATAAATAACGGCCACTCTAGAGCGTTGTTTATTAATCTTTTACCTTAAATCGGCCAACTAAATCATTGAGCTCTTTTGACAAGGTTAACAAATCATTTGAGCCGTCAGCCAAGCTATCAGCTGTGTTTGCAATACCGTTAGCAGAGCTGTTAATACCTGAAATATTTTGGTTAATTGAGTCTGACGAGTGGTATTGTTCATCGGCAGCGTCAGCAATATGAGCCACTTTCGCCTTGATCTGATTAACCGATGATCTGATTTCATCGAAAGATTGATGTGCTTTTTCGGTCTTTTCGATGCTCTGTTTTGAGCGTTCGACACAGCTTGTCATTTTTTGCGAAACGCTTTGAGTTTGTTCGATCAAGTTGTTTAAGACTGAATCTATTTCCTCAGTCGATTCTCGTGAGCGTTGCGCTAGCGTTCTGACTTCGTCGGCTACAACAGCGAAACCTCGGCCTTGTTCCCCAGCTCTAGCAGCTTCAATTGCCGCATTTAACGCAAGTAAGTTTGTCTGCTCAGCGATCCCTCTAATCACATCAAGAATATTGGTAATGTTGCCGCTTTCGTGTTCCAGCAGTTCCATCGCTTTAGATGACTCAGCTAAAGATTCATTGAGTTGATTTACCTCATCAACCGACGCTGAAATGATGGTGTTACCTTGACTCGAGAAGCGTTCTGTATGCTCGATATCTTCCATTGTGCTACGACAATCAGTAGAAACCGCTTGAGCCGTTTCGGCCAGTGCACTGGTAATGTTGCCTGCTTGTTCAATTGACTCTTCTTGCTCATGGCTTGAGGCTTTAATATCGGATATCTGACTGCTTGAATTTGAGGCTGTTTCACCTAACGTTATCGCTCGGGATTTTATGTCTACCACTAAATGATGAATCGAATCGAGAAATTGATTAAACCATTGGGCAAGTTCTCCTATTTCATCTTTACTAGACACTTCAAGGCGTTGTGTTAAATCACCGTCACCAAGAGCGATATGCTTTAAGCCATCGGCTACTTTGTTAATTGGTTGAACAATTTTGTTGGTCATTATAATCCCGAACAGGACAAACACAGTGACCATGACCAGTGCAATAAAGGTTATTGTCGTGACCATTTCGTATGCTGGTTCCATAATCTCAGCACTGTCGATAACACCGACAAATCGCCAGCCAAGTTCCTTAGAATAGTAAGTAGTTACATCAATATCCTCACCGTTAAGTTCAGTTGAGAAATGCAGTTGACTCGATGATTTTGTTAATTGCTTAAAAAGCGGCGATTGTAGCTCTTTAATATTTTTAAAGTTATTTCTCTTATTTTTAGGATCCGCTAGTATCGTACCAGAATCGTCGATCAGCACAATATAGCCACTCTTTCCTAGATTGACCTTGCTTAAAATATCAGTCAGTGTTGAAAGTGTTACATCAACCGACTGTACACCTGAGAACTCTCCTTCGGAATTAGTAAAACTATGTGCGATAGAGACCATCGGGCCGCCAGAGTTACCTTGATAGGCGGATGTGAGATTTGCTTTACCGGGATTATCCTTTGCCAATTTATACCAAGGACGCTGTCTCGGGTCGTAGTTTTCCATTGGCTCAGCAGGGTATTGAATAAACCCGCCATTAGGCGTACCTAAATATACAAATAGTAACTCTTCATGGCTTTGCCCAAATTGTCGGTAAAGTTCGAATATAGCAGCCTCTTCAACGGTATCGTTAGCAGGAGCCATATTTCTTTTATCACCGAGGTAACTTTGGGTTGTTATCGGTGCTTTCTTTACAATAGTATTGTTAGCTAAGAATGTAGCGTTGTTTTTTACTTGTTGAAAAAATAGATTAAAGCCATTGTCGACTTGTCTGATTTCATGTTGTGCTTGCTTAACGAAATTTTCTGAAGAACGAGAAATTGTTTCACTAATGCTGACCGTGGCAATCGCCAAAATTGGGAGGATCACGGTCAATGCAAACATTGAGATGAGCTTAGCGCGCATATTCATCTAACTGCCTCTTTTCTGCGTTGATATCCTATTCATTCTAGATCAGGAAAAGCTAAAATGTAATGCCATTGCATTAATTCTAAGGGAAGTTTGTAACTTTAGTTAAGTAAATAAATGAAGGATAAACAGTTTCGAACGACGATTAGCACGTAACAGCTATCGGATTTATAGTTAAAATACTTTTAACGACATCTTTTAAAATACGGAGATATGTACCATGCTTAAGAAGGCCTTTTTTTTAACGCTAGCGGTTGCCGCTTTGCCATTTATTGTTGCACTTTTTGTTAAGACTGACTACACGGTTGAGGAAACTGTGATAATTGAGAAGAATAACGCGATGGTATTTGATTACGTTAAACATCTTAAGAACCAGCATAATTACAGTAGGTGGGCCTTAATTGACCCGGATATGAAGAAAACATATCGTGGTGTCGATGGTACGAAAGGGTTTGTATCTGGATGGAAAAGTGATCACCCTGATGTCGGCCGAGGCGAGCAAGAGATAATTAAGCTAATTACTAATGCGCGTATCGACTATGAGTTGCGATTCTTTGCACCATTTGAAGCAACGTCACCTGCGTTTATGGCGACTCAAGCTATTTCTGAGTCTCAAACCATGGTGACATGGGGTTTTAAAGGTCACATGGATTACCCGATGAATGTAATGTTCTTATTTATGGATATTGAGCAAACCATTGGTGATGATTTACAAGCAGGATTGGAGTCATTAAAGGAGATTCTGGAAAAATAATCCTTAGCTACGACCGCGAATAGGTTAGGTGGTATTTGTTGTTTAAAAAGGAGCTAGCATGAGGATGATATTGGAGTTTAATAATACACATAGACTCGTTAAGTTCAGCGATGAAATGATAGCTAAAAAGGAAAAGTAACATGGGCCATCGTTTTAGAACTAGGTTGTTCTCCTCGTACCTAATACTGGCGAAGTATTTTTCACTCTTTCTATGTTTAGTCATCGGCGTTACTAAGGCAGAGAATATAGCCCTTTCAACGTTCGAACTGCACCCTTATGCTGGTCATAGCCTAGAGAATCAAGGGGCTGTTACTGAAATAGTAACCGCTGCTTTTAGCGCCTCTGGTGAAGAGATTAATGTTGAATTCTATCCGACTAAAAGAGCGATTTCACAAGTCATTAAAGGACAACTAATAGGGGTTTATCCAATCCTTTTTGATTCAACAATGAATCGTGATTTGATTCTGTCTTCACCAATTCCGGGCATGAAGCCTGGATTGCTAAGAAAAAAGAAAGCAGGGAGCTCTCTTTCCTTTCCTATTAACAATAAAGTGATTGGCATTAAAGTCGGATCACTGACTCCTGCGCTTAGAAAAACTTATAAAACGGCAACATTTATCGAGATCAATACTAATGAGCAATTGCTAGGGATGTTGTATTTGGAGCGAATCGATTATCTGCTTGTTGATAAGTACATTGCAGCGGACCTAATGGTTGATAGGTTGCCGAGTTTAATCGGTCAGATGGAATTTAGTACAACGTCAATTAAGCCAGCCAACTTTCATGTTGGATTCTCAAAAAATAATCCAATGGGGAAAAAAGCACATGCGCTATTTCAAGTCGGATTGAAAAAAATTATGCTGGATGGCAGCTTAGATAAAATATTATATCGGCATGGTCTGCAGTCTCCGGATGAAAACCGTAAAGTACTACGCATTGCGACGGTTGAGAATCCTGAGATGCTAACGATGCAACGGCTTTCCTCGATATACCAACAACAGCATCCAGAGATTAAATTGGAGTGGTTAGTTATTGACGAAACGATTCTTCGGCGCAGGCTATTAAGTGATTTAGCTATCTCTGATGGCCAATATGACATCATGACTATTGGCGCCTATGAAACACCGATATGGGCTGAAAGAGGTTGGTTAAGGCCAATATTAGGTCTCTCTCAAGCTTATGATGAAAAGGATTTAATCATGAATATATCTGAGAGCTTAACATTTAAACAACAGTTATTTGCCTTGCCGTTTTATGGTGAGAGCGCGATGACCTATTATCGAAAAGATTTGTTCTCAAAAGCGCAGTTAATCATGCCACCATCACCGAGTTGGGCACAAATAACGGAGTTGGCTGCCAAGTTACATGATCCAAACAATGGGGTTTATGGTATTTGCCTCAGGGGAAAAGTGGGCTGGGGAGAGAATGTTGCAATATTGAGCTCAATGGTTAACGCTTATGGTGGTCAGTGGTTTGATATGCAGTGGCAGGCAACGATTGATTCCCCACAATGGCGGCGTGCTGCTTCACGTTATATAGAACTGGTGACTAAGTACGGCCCTCCTGATATTGATCAAAATGGCTATATGGAGTCGTTAGCACTATTTTCTAATGGCCATTGCGGTATGTGGGTGGACGCAACCGTCGCTGCTAGCACACTGTTCAACCCGAAAAAGTCCAATGTCGCTGGCGCAGTAAGCTATGCGCCAGCGCCGATTGGTGCTGATGATCGTGGTTCGGCATGGTTATGGATATGGTCTTTAGCTATACCTGCTTCGACTCATCATGCCGAGGAAGCACAAGATTTTATTACGTGGGCGACGTCAAGGGAATACATTGAATTAGTTGCCAAGGAAGAAGGTTGGGGCGCGGTACCACCAGGGACTAGGTATTCAACTTATTACAATAAGCATTACCAATTGGCTGCACCTTATAGTGAGTATGTACTAAAAGAGATAATTAAAAGCACACCTAACCATCCGACATTTGAACCTAGTCCATACCGAGGATTACAGTTTGCTGCAATTCCCGAATTTCCTGCATTGGGTGTATATGTCGGTGATAAGGTCAATCAAGTGATTAAGGGTGAGATAACCCTAGAGCAAGCGCTCAAGGATTCGCAGGACTTTGCCGAAAAGACAATGCGTGACGCTGGTTATTATTAAATCCAGTAACGGTATAGTTAAGTGTTCATGAGTTGTAATCGCAATGACTTATCTATCAATTCGATAGATTTACAGCCCCATCGCTTAATAAAAATTACCTGATGTTATTGTGTGATATCAAGGGTTCTATTACTCTATGGGTAATTGATAGATTTATGGATAACGTTTAATGGGTGTTCGAGCTCAACAGAAAGAGAAAACAAGGCGTTCGCTGATTGACGCGGCTTTTAACCAGTTGTCGGCAGAACATGGGTTTTCTAATCTTAGTTTACGCGAAGTCGCGCGTGAAGCTGGCATCGCCCCCACTTCATTTTATCGCCATTTCAAGGATATGGATGAATTAGGGCTAACCATGGTTGATGAAGGCGGCTTGATGTTACGTCAATTGATGCGAAAAGCACGTCAACGGATCAATAAAGGTGGCGGTACCATTCAGATATCAACCGACACCTTTATGGAATTTGTTACCTCGCATCCAAATGTTTTTCGTTTACTGTTACAGGAGCGCTCAGGAAATTCCGCCGCTTTTCGTCAGGCGGTTAATCGTGAAATACGCCATTTTGTTGAAGAATTAACAGATTACTTAACCCACAGCACAAATCTAGGACGTACATTAGCAACATTGCAAAGTGAAGCAATGTTGGTGGTGGTATTTAATGCTGGTGCTGAAGCGTTAGACATTACGGCGCCAGGACGAAAGAGATTGGCCGAAAGAGTTATATTACAATTGGAAATGATTGCCAATGGCGCGCAATCAATGCAACTTAATAAGGAGAATGAGTAGATGCTTTCAATTTCATCACAAGATAGAGCGGTATTAATATTTTCATTAATTGCGGGAGCTAGTGCGAACGCAACATTGAGTGGCATTACACTAACAGAAGTCGATTTCTCGATATTTCCACTATTGAGTTGTTTACTAGCATTTTATTGTATGTTGCAGCAATACAAAACGCGGGCGATTGAGGGCGACATACCACTATTAACAGGGGCTAGTTTTATTGTTGGTGCGCTAGGTTATGCGGTGTGTATTAGGGTACAAGAGCCTGAGATTGGCAGTAACTTCTTACCATTGATGGTATGCATGGCCATCATCTTCTGGATGCTTCATCGTGTGGGTTTATTTAGCTCAAGCAAATAAACCCACTATAATTACCTTACTTACGTGTAAGGTAAACCGCTGATTCCATATGATGGGTATATGGGAACTGGTCAAATAACGCGAAGCGAGTAATGTTGTGAGTCTGTGCTAGAGTCTCTAAATTACTCGCTAATGTATCCGGGTTACACGAGATGTAAATTATCTTCTCGTATTCTTGAATCATCTTCAGTGTTTCATCATCTAATCCTGCTCGCGGCGGGTCAACCAGAATTGTATTGCAGTTAAAGCTGGTTAAATCGATATCTTTTAGGCGTCTAAATTCACGTTCACCGCGCATCGCACTGGTAAAGTCCTCAGCTGACATTCTTAATATTGTAACGTTATCGATGTTGTTTTCGCTAATATTGTATTGTGCCGAATCAACAGACGGTTTGGCTATTTCGGTTGCCAACACGCGGTCAAAGTTCTTAGCCAACGCCAATGAGAAATTACCATTACCACAATAAAGTTCAAGTAAATCACCCGTTGCATCTTTGGTGATATCAATCGCCCATTCTAACATTTGCTGGTTGATCCCACCGTTAGGCTGAGTAAAACTGTTTTCAACTTGCTTATAGATCAGCTCTTGACCGTCGACATTTAATTTTTCAATAACGAAGTCGTCTTCTAAACAGATTTTTTGCTTACGGGCGCGGCCAATTAGTTTTAGATCAAACTGTTGGTTCAGGCGCTCATTAAGTGCTTCGGCTTCTTGCTGCCATTTTTCATCTAGCTGGCGATGGTAGAGCATTGATACAATAATCTTGCCGCTTAGTGTCGAGAGATAGTCAATTTGAAACAGCTTAAAACGCAATGCTGAATTGTCTTTCAATTCAGTCATTAGTGTCGCCATCACTTCATTAATAAGGATTGAAGCTGATGGGAACTGGTCGACTCTAACTTTTTCCTTAGTTTGTGAATTAAATACGATATGGTAAATATCTTCACCGTCATGCCACACTCTAAATTCCGCTCGAAGGCGATAGTTTTCAGGGGCCGAACGATAGCTCTCTAATGCTGGTGGATTAAAAGCGCCAAAGCGTTCTTTTAGAAAGTCTTCTTTTTCTGATAGCTGCTTATCGTAATTTGCAACATCGACTTGACCTGGCAACATAGTATTTATCCTAAGGAAATTTAATGGCGCAGATTCTAGGGTAATTAATTAAATTGTCCAGTCGCTTTGTTGAAAAATTAGACGGAATCCATTAAGTTTTATAATCAATTGCCGATATATTATTATTGCAATAGAAATTGATGGAGCACTTATGAAGATCCAACAGCCAGCACCTCCAGTAAATCAAACGCTTATACAAAAAAAGCCCACAGAACATGACAGCGTTGAGCAGCCTTCAGCAGAGCCAGCTTCTCAAGATAAAATTAAAGATTTGGGCCTGGGTGTAAATCAGCAATTATATATTGGTGCTAAATCACTGATGGCAGCGTTAAACAGAGAGCTTAAGTTAGATGGCTCTTTTAGTTTTTCATCATCACACAGTGAAAGTATATCGACCAAGACTGAATCGTCTCCGCTGTTGGATAAAATAGAAATAGAACCGATCTCGTTTGATTTTGAAGAAGTTGCTAAGAATGTTTTAGATTTTGTATCCAGTGTTATTCAAGGTGCGAAGGATAGTGGCGCCAGTGATGAAAAACTCAATGAGATGTTTGAACAAGCGAAAGCTGGTGTTGATATGGGGTTTGAACAAGCGCGAGAAGAGTTAGGCGGCATGAATATGCTCACTGACGATGTCGAGCAGGGGATGGCGAAAAGTTATGATCTTATTCATGGCGGCATCGATGACCTACATGACAGCATGTTTAATCCACCACTATCTAACCCCGTTGTATCGCAAAGTCTAGCGATGTCTGAGCAAGAGCAAGGCAGCATTTCGATCACAACACGTGATGGCGATGAAATTAGTATCAACTTTCAGAACGATACGAGCTTGGGATATAGTCAATCTAGTGCGGATGGCTATCTAGTAACTGAAATGAGTTTAAGCAAGAGCAATTCATTTAGCTTTGAAGTGCACGGCTCGTTAGATAAGGAAGAGTTACAGTCGGTGTCCAATTTGGTCAAAGACATTAGCAAGCTAGCGGATGAGTTTTTCAATGGTGATGTCGAAAAAGCATGGCAGCAAGCGAATACTCTAGACTTTGATCAAAGCCAAATTGCACAATACGCACTGGATTTTAAAGAAGTAAAGCAAGTGGCTATCGCTCAAACATACGCGGCAGATAATAATACCTCGCCGATCGCAACGCTTTCACCTTATATGAAGGATCTAAACCAATTGATGGATCAAGGACAGGAATTGTTCTCTGGTGACAATCTAAAACAAATGATGGAAGAGATAGCACAGCAACAGGTGGCACTAATTGACGACTTAGTAGATAAGTCGAGCGAAGACTTTAGCCAGTTTAATCAGCAATTACTGGACGCTCAATAAGTTCAGCAAAGAAATGCTTGTCCAATAGCAATAGATTGAGCGAGAATAGCCTCTATATTAACGACGATGTTTAAGTAGAGGTTATTTTTTTGGCAAGTCGCATTCTAATGTTTGATTCCGGTATTGGCGGCATCAGTGTTTATAGAGAGATCAAGCAGCAGCTTCCTACTATTAGCATCGACTATCTCTTTGATAATGCGTTCTACCCCTATGGTCAACTAAGTGAATCTGATTTAGTCGCGCGGATCACCTCATTGGTTTGTCAGTTTGTTCAACAACACTCTCCGACATTAGTCGTTATCGCTTGTAACTCGGCGAGCACCGCAGCATTACCCGCTTTACGTGAGCAACTTAATATACCCGTAGTTGGCGTCGTCCCTGCGATTAAACCCGCTGCGCAACTTAGTCAAAGTAAGGTGCTTGGATTATTAGCGACGGAAGGGACAATTAATCGCAGTTACATATCAGCCTTGATTAATGATTATGCGGCTGACTGCCACGTGATCAAAGTAGGTAGCAATGAATTGGTTGAAATGGCTGAGCAAGCATTCCGTGGCATTAAGCCTGATTTAGAACGGTTAGCCCATATTTGCACACCATTTTCAGATAACGTAGATGCTATTGTATTAGGCTGCACTCACTTCCCGCTATTAAGTGACTACATTAAACAAGTGACACATAAACAAATCTATTTAGTTGATTCCGGTAAAGCAATTGCCAATCGAGTGACGCAGTTATTAAGCGTGCGACAAATAAAAACGCCCGATCAAAAAATTGATCGGGCGTTTTATACAAAAGAGATATTAGATGAAAGGCTTGTTGCTAGTTTAACGCAAGAAGGTTTCTCTCAACTCAAGTTAACCTGTTACGACGCTTGAGGGCCGTTATCTTGGTTGGTTTTCTCTTTAGCTTCTCGTACTTTCAAAATACGTTCTTGGAATTCATGATCATTTAGCTCAGCCATTGCTTTTGCTGCGCCTTTATCATCCATTGTTACGAAGCCGAAACCACGACGACGACCAGTTTGTTTATCTTTTACTAAACGCACTGAACTAACTGTGCCGAAAGTTTCGAATAATTCACGCACGATCGTTTCGTTAGCACGGTATGGAAGATTACCAACATACAGCGTTTGGCGTGCTTCAGACGCATCTTGAGGAGAGGCTGACGTTGCAGCTGACGGGCTAAGTAAAGCCACTGTCGCGCCACCAAGCGCAATGCCTACAGCAAATACCGCTGAACAGTTCGCTAGATTGTCAGAAACAAATGGAAGTATAAAAAAGCCGACACCGGCTAATACAAATGTAATAAGAAAAGGACCTAATTTAGTAGCTTTCATAAAATAACCTAAAATTAATGAAGAAAAATAAAAACTTAACCGCGATATAATAAAGATCTTTTACCTTGGTTACTAGCTTTGTCCTAAAAATAGGACAAATAATACCCAAATATAAAATGTGTGTTGGTTACTATTAATAGAAAGATCGCTATAACGATCCTTTTTTGCACTATAATTAGCCAGGTAGCCTTTTTATTGAGCATTTAAATTAAAAGATCAAAATAGCTCTTGCTAAGCGGCTAAGGATCTCTATAATGCGCCTCACTGAAACGGAGCAGAGCATCACTTAGCGGATAACGTTAAACGACAGCACAGCAACGGTTTGGAGAATAAATAACTAATACTCCTTTTGAAAGAAAGAACGTTAAATTAGTTGTTGACTTCGAAATGGGATAACGTATTATACGCATCCCAACGCAACGGCCAAACGGTTCGAAGCGCTTCTCCTTCTTCACTTTAACGAGTGCAGAAAGTAGAGATAAAACGTTCTTTAACAATTAGTATTCAAATAAACTGTGTGGGCATTTGAGAGCTTATCCTTTAAAAATGAATTTAGTATTCATTTTTTTAGATAAGCAAGTTAAGTACTGAGGTTCTTAATGATGAATGTCTACACGAAAGATAACTACTTCTTAGGAAGCAAGTATCTTAGTTATGATAAGCGTAACACTACGATTGACTTTTGGGTTAAAAGTAGAGGTTAAGCTAGTATTCATTGAGACCTTAGCTTGTTAAATCAAGCATC
>Ga0209291_1003006_pt1 | contig 12971 bp, 10 predicted proteins | sample GOMGulsemesocosm_FD_184633 | JGI IMG/M metagenome (GOLD analysis project Ga0209291, IMG submission 184633) | Methane-oxidizing microbial communities from mesocosms in the Gulf of Mexico - GOM9B Gulf of Mexico (SPAdes) (version 2) | ecosystem: Environmental > Aquatic > Marine > Cold seeps...
CGTGATTTTAGTCGTCAATATCCAGGAGATTACTACCAAATGAATAAAGCAAGCGACAGTGGCAGCGCAGGTGTGATCATTAATGAGTCAGCGATGAAAATGGCGGGCTGGAAAACACCTGCTGAAGCACTTGGTCAGCAGTGGAATTGGGATAGAGGAACGACTAATAATGGTACAGTAGTCGGCGTAGTCAAAGATCTACGTTTTGTTTCAGCTCACGAACCGATACAGCCAATATCTTTCATTCTCGGATACTTTTTACAGGGTCGAGATACATTAGCGATAAAATATGATTCTGCTGATCATTTTTTAGTAAAATCTCAAGTAGATAAACTTTTTGGTAAAGTGTTTGCTATGCCAAGGGTTGATTCTACCTTACTGACCGCCAACTTTGATGAGCTCTATGTAAAAGAAGATAAACAAACCAGCTTATTACTCAATTTTACCGGTTTGATCATTATCATCACCTGTATTGGTTTGTTTGGCTTGGCATCATTCACCGCTGAACGTCGCCGTAAGGAAGTGGCACTTCGAAAAATTTTAGGAGCTAGTACCAGCAACTTAGTACTGACCTTAACTTCAGAATTCAGTAAGTTGGTATTAATCGCTAACATTCTTGCTTGGCCAATAGCCTATTTATCAACAAGTTATTGGTTGGAAGGATTTAGCGTAAGAATTGACGTGCAATGGTGGCTATTTCTACTTGCAAGTTTGTTAACCCTGTCAATTTCCTGGTTAACCGTCGCCGGTCTTTCGTATAAAGCCGCCAGTGCCCGACCGGTATCGTCATTACGTTGTGAATAAAGTCTGACAACCATATTTTCAAATTAACTAAAACTCTAAAAAAGGTTCGATAATCCGGCATAAAAATAAAATTGTTTTTGCCGGATATCGACATTCACCTCAGGTAAGTAGCATTTCCAACTATTGGGGAGTTATTGATTAGCCCTTTGCAAAGCAGCAATTTGTTTTGGCGATACAGTTACCATTCTCGATTACTTGATCACCATATATACCAGTCGGGGTCAATTATCCCTTCAACTTAGCTTTACTTTTAGAAAATGTAGAACGTCTAGTTCATGAAATTAGTGCATTTGATGAGGTTCATGCCGCATAAAATATTGAGCAAAAAGTGTTTTATTTCGACTTTTATTTGGTTGAGTGATAGCAATAAATTTAGAAAAACTTCTTTCATTTCTGTCAGATTTAATGCAAACATGACTTTTCATTGAAAAACATCGAGTAGCAATGAATGCAAAAGATATTAGCGAGAAATTAGAACTAAAAAGTCTGAGGAATCCGGGACTTAGCCATTCATCAACCTAACATTGTCCTTTGGCCTTTTATGTATTAGTTCCGATTTGATCTGACTCGATTCCTTAAATCAGTCAAAATAAAGGTAGAACTACCTTTTCATAACAATCTAAACAGCCCCAAAAATTATTGATGTAAATGGCCCAATGTTAAAGTTTTTAGATATCTGCCCGAGCACAACCCTCTCAGTAATTAAGTTAATTGACGGCTTATGTTTAAAATAATCACAATGCGAGCCTAAAACCTATGGCGTAATGCGCACAACATGATCTTAGTTATATTTTAGATAAAATAAGACATGATGTTCTTCACCAATATTTACTTGATTTATCCTTATTATATCAAGGCTTTTATTAGCCTCAAACTTACCCATGAACAAGTTCTTTACCAATGTCTGCTAACAATTTATATGAATGTAATCTGGCGCTTTGGCTAAAGATACCGGCATTCACTATCAATTCATCGGCTTGCGTTCTATTTATAAAGTGTTGTAGTTTCTCTTTCACAGTTGCCGAGTCACCGACAAAGGCACAACTTAACATGCTTTCAACTTGTGCTTTTTCCATGGGGTTCCAACAGTCTTCAATATTATCAATGGGGGGTAATAATTTACCACGTCGATTTCTAATCATGCCTAAAAATCGCTGCTGCATGCTGGTGAATAAATATTCTGCCTCTTCATTAGTGTCTGCGACAATCACAGAAACACATGCCATCGCGTATGGCTTTTTTAATTGGCATGATGGTTCAAATTGTTGGCGGTATTGTTCAAATGCTTGTTCGAGTGCTGCTGGTGCAAAGTGTGAAGCAAAGGCGTAAGGCAAACCAAGTTCAGCCGCCAATTGTGCGCCAAACAAGCTAGAGCCTAACATCCAAAGCGGTACATTCAAGTTCGCGCCTGGCACCGCTTGAACGGCCTGCCCTGTTTTTACCGGACCAAAATATCCTTGTAACTCTTGTACATCTTGTGGAAATTGGTCGGAAGCCCTTGGATCGCTACGCAAAGCTCGCCATGTTAATTGGTCGGTACCAGGCGCTCGGCCTAAACCAAGATCTATTCTATTAGGAAACAAAGACTCTAACGTACCAAACTGTTCAGCAATAACTAAAGGCGAATGGTTCGGCAGCATTATACCGCCAGCGCCAACTCTAATATTTTTAGTGCCTGCGGCTAAATAACCAATAACAACAGACGTTGCTGCACTCGCTATCCCCACCATATTATGATGTTCTGCCACCCAATACCGTAAGTAGCCTAAAGCATCAGCATGCTGCGCTAATTCAAGAGATTCAGTTAAAGCATCGGCAGGTGTTTTATCAATTTTTACAGGGACTAAATCAAGAACAGATAAAGGGAACATAGGACTTATGAATTATATAATTTGATAGATAACTGGAGATTAATGGCTATTGTGTTCTGGTGCAAGTGATAAGAGAGTCACATTGTTTCACAAGCCTTCTTCAAACATTTACAGACAATGCTTTTTATAGTGGTTTATTTATTTTTTAAAATGAGTAGACCGTTTTTTTGGTCAATATGAAAATCAAACGCTTTTAAAAAATTCATCCCTAATAAGCCATCATTATGATCATTAACATAGGAAGGACTTACCGCAAAGATGAAGTCGTTAACCACATAACCTTGTATCGCAAATTCGGCTACCTGATAAATACTGGCGGTTACTGTTCCTCCCGCGGTATTTAGGTTGAGGTCTTGAATATAAACAACGTTTGAATACTGGCTTAATTCGTCAAATACATATTCCGACAATAACGAAATACTGGCGCCTGTATCTAACATTAGCGACACATTAAAAGTGTCGTTCATCAGAGCTTGCACTATAAAGTGTTCGCCTTGGCGACTTAACGGTATGCTTTGCGGCTTTCTTAATGCGGCTTCGATGTCAGCTAATAACGCGCGCGCTTTGATTTTATAATTAGGATGATTTAGTAAGGGTTCAATCGCATGACGAGCATATTCAAATTCGCCTAACTGATATTGCGCCCGAGCAAAGGTCCATTGTAACTTAAGGCTTTCGGCATCAAATAAAAGTACTTCTTCAATCAAGTTTCTCAGCTCTAGCCAATGATTATTCTTTATTAACACATCAACTTGTTGTTGAACCAGACCTCTTGCAACGTTAACCGCTTCATGAACTTCAGCTCTATTATAGAGATGATATTGCACATCGTAGGCATGCTTAATGGCAAGTAAAGGTAATTGCTGTAGCCAATATAAATCAACTTGTTGATACAGAAAGTCGGTGTCGTCACTCTGAAATGCTAAGTAAGCATTGATTGCATCTTCGGCTTGATTAAACTGTTTTTGTTGAATTAATGTCTTTGTTGCTTGTAACCAATATAGCCTTATATCGGATAATTCTGCATGTTGATCATTAGCTAAAGTATGAATTAAAAAGTTGGCATTAGCATAGTCTTTTCCATTAAGGGATTTTTTAATACTATTGAAGATTTGCTGTGCGTTTTGGGTACTCTCACTAGATTTACTGTTAGTTTTGGTTTTGGCTTTAACGTTTTTGTTTTTTTGTAGAACTTGCGCTCGCTGCTGGGTATGTACATTAAGGGTCTGTTGAAAACTTGTCTCAATTTCCTTCATATTTAACTGTAAAAACAAATAAACATTCAGTGCTACCGAACACATCAAGCCCATAATTAAAGCAATACGCCACATAATTATTTTCCAAATATATTGTTAAATTTACAGTAAAAATAACGTCTGCCCAATAAACCACTCAACATTATTGATAATTATGCTCCTACTTAGCAATAATAGTAGAAGACCACGTCATTATTTCTGAAAAATAACGATATTATTGTTGATGCACTGATCCCGTATCTTCCCTTTCAAAGCCATGACATACATAGCCACTTGTTGGCCGCTTTTTCTTCGCTATTTGATGAAAGTGCTCAAAACCTATGGAGAAGGCAAACGGGTTCGCGTTGTAATCTGCATATGACTGATCACTGCCATTTATAGCCTCTCTTGCGCCAGCAGCAAAAGAACTTAAAAAGTCATCTCTATTGTTGATAAGAATAGTTATACCGTTGTGTGCTTCTACAAGTTCAAGTGCACCTAGTTCAATGTACTTATTTACAACAGCACTGTTAAAAGCTCCGCTGTATTGTTCAGTTTCAACATCATAAGAAACTGGCGAATCATCGGTTGCTTCCATTAAAGAGACAAATAACTCTCTCACCTTTTTTGAGATCATTAACAATTCCTATCACTTGCTTTTCAGTTATCTTTGAATGTATTTTATTGTATTAACTAGCGCTGTGATCTAATTATGTATTGTATCAATACGTGAGGTCATAGATCAGCCCATACTGTATATTTTAGCCAATCCATTGTTTCATATAAATAACTAATCATTAAATCGAAATCATAATGATCTGTGCCATTTGCAACAACTAATTGTACGTTTACTTCTCTATCTTTAAGTTGTTGAATTTCGTCTTTCACTCTATCTAATGTAATACTTTCATCCAATTCAGGATGTATTGCGTAAATGGGAACTTCTGTAGATATTGTATCGATCCAGTCTCTTGGTGATGAAGCTATAGGAATAGCGGCACTAAACAATTCAGGATGCGAAGACATCAAATCCCAAGCACCGAATCCTCCCATACTGTAACCGACCACAACGACTTTATCAGGGTTCACAGGCCAGTTCAGAATAGCCAATTCAACTAACTCTGCAATCATGTCTGTCGTGCGGGTTAATGTCCAGTCAGAGCCATCAGGTGCAGTTGGAGCTATTATAATTGCATTTAACTCAGACAAACCGGGTATGACTAACCTTTCAAGAAAAGGCAATCCTTCTCCTCCCGAAAAGTGAAGAGCTATTACTAAAGGAACACTCTCCTCTTGAGCTATTTCTGGTAAGGAGATAGCGTATTTTATTGGAAAATTATATTTTTCCAACATCACATGCCCAGTAAAAGTTCCTGATTTTGCTATATCAATCTCTGAAATTAATACACTCTTAATTATTTCACTTTCAACTTCGGCAGAATGAGGCGTAACGTCTCCCTTACAACCTGAAATTAACAAGATAGAAAACGAAAATATAACAAGCGTTTTTATTATGGAGGAATTCAAAGTTTTTAATATCATTGTATTTTGAACATAATGAAAAAATAGTTTCATTAATATAATATATTTTCTGTTTTTAAGGAAATCAAAAAACAAAATGAATTCATCTTGAACATTTGTTCTAACAGAGTGATTTTTCTACAAAATAATAATTTAAAAACCTTTCAATTAATTTGGTTTTATCCATGTTTATTTTCTATATCGATATTGTTTACTAGTAATGCTGCTACTAATATTGTAGCGTGGTTCTAATAATTATTAAGGAGAAATTATGCCAATACCTATGCCAGGTGAACAAGTTAGAGGTTCTAAAACAGGTAAACCTATCATGGCGCTACTCGATTTATTGGGTCGAACATGGGCCTTAGGGATTGTTTGGCAATTGAATCAAAGCAGTGCAACATTTAGAGAGTTACAACAGCGCTGCGAGCAAATTTCGCCAAGTTTATTAAATACCCGTTTAAAAGAATTAAAAGTCTTACAATTGGTTGAATCAACGCCAAGTGGTTATCAGTTAACGCAAACAGGACACGGGTTGTTTTCAATAGTTTCTCCACTGGGAGAATGGTCGCTACTTTGGGCTAAGCAAATTAAAAAGGACAAGGTATGAGTTTGACATACGCGAATATGCCGCTCGATCGGTGCAGTAATCAACGTAAAAATAAACGCTGGTTAGCGTCAGAATTTAATCATCAAGACACCTTATTTTGTATCATTAATGATGGCATGGGCCTATTTTCTCATGATGACTCTATTACGCCAATTTATTTGAGTAAATCACAGCTTGATAGTGTATCTATCGGTAGTTGTATTTACCTAGGTAAAGGCGCTGAATCTGCAGCGTCAACAGGTGTCAGGTCATTATTTACGGTAAATTTTGAAAAGTTAAGATTTTCAGCCCAAGAAGAATTACATAACCTAGGTCAGTGGATAAACCTTCGAGAAGCAACACCAAACTTAACGGTAGAAGATGCATCAATTCAAGCATTAGCCAAGGCGTTGGATTATTGGCATACAACACATCAGTATTGCGGAAAATGCGGTAATTTAAGCAAGTCTGTTGAGGCTGGACACGCAAGACGCTGTACAGAGTGTCGTAACATGTCTTTTCCACGAACAGACCCCGCGGTAATTATGCTAGTGGAACATATGTTCCCTGATGGCATTGCACGTTGTTTATTAGGTCGGCAAGCAAGCTGGCCAAAGGGCATGTATTCTACATTAGCGGGTTTTGTTGACCCTGGAGAAACGCTAGAAGAAGCTGTAATAAGAGAAGTTTCAGAAGAAACTGCTGTAGTTATTGAAAACCCTCAATATATTACCTCTCAACCGTGGCCATTTCCAGCTTCTGTTATGTTAGGTTTTACTGCCGTTGCCACTTCAACCACCATCGATATTAGTAAAGACGACATAGACGATTGCCAATGGTTTTCACGAGAACAATTAGCAGGCTTTTCTGCAGGGACTCAACCCCCAAATAAAACAGAAAATAACGATGAGAAAAACAGTGAAAAACAGGAATATAGGATAGGTAGCGGTGATTCTATTTCGTCTTATTTGATCACTGCGTGGAAGAATAAAGAGATTGGTCATTATCAATGAGGCTAATGTGTAAATTAATAATAACGTTTAAATTTATAATTACCGTTTTTGTAAACGAATTATAACCGCTGAAGCAACAGATAAAGAGGTAATATAACGGTATCGTTTACACGTAGAACGTTTAAATCAGGTGTAATTAAATGTAATTGTTTGAAGTGCAAGTAATAAGTCGCATTGAAGGTTTTAAGTCGCAGTGGTACTATTGAGTTTCGATAATAAATTATACCGAATAAGTAGCATATCCTACGAATTCTATTACTATAATTTATGTATATCATCATATCGATATTTTGATTATATTGATAAGAGATAACGACCTAATTTACCAACCTACTTGAATTCTTAATAATTAAAAACTTATGTCCAAAAACACTTTTACACCTGAATTACTTGAACAACACTTTACCAAAAACGAATGGAAAAAAGGCTCGAGAATTTTTAATGATAAGGGGGTTAAAACCTGCGCCCTTGATGGTGTAATAATTCGCGGTGTCGTGTTTAGTGAACGCTCTCGCCAAGAGAGTTATTTAACACGTTTAGTCTTAAATATTAAGCATGATGGTATTGCCAGTTATTGTGATTGTTATGTCGGTCGCGACTGTAAACACGGTGCAGCTTTAGCTCAGTGTTTTCTTCATGAAAAGTTTGATCGAAATAGTATTGCCACTTCTGAAAAAGTGATTGATAAATGGCTTAGCCGTTTTCAAGCTCAGCCAAGTAGATACCAACCAAATAGCCAACAAAAATCGTTATTGTACTTTTTAAAACCCAACAGTTATAACGAAGACGATTATTTCACATTAGGAATAAAGTCAGCACGACCAAAAAATAGCGGTGGCTGGAGTAGTTCGCTGGGCAGTGAATTTTCTGCAAGTTCTTTAATAAATAGTGCTTATGCCAACAATGAAGATGTTTCGGTGCTTACTGAACTTATTCGTACCAATCAATATGGCGATAACATTAAGTACTTTGATTTATTTGAGAAAATCATTAAAACGAGTCGCTGTTTTTGGCAAACAAGCTACGACTTGAGCGAAGCGATTACGTTAGGTGACCCATTAGAGGCACAATGGAAATGGATACCCCTTGATAACAAGTTGCATACTTTACAGCTTGTATTTGAAAACCCTTCTGCAAGTATCCTTATTATTAAAGCTCAACCGCTTTGTTATTATGATGAAGAGCTGAATTGTTTTGGTAAAATTAATACCAATACCCAATGTAATTTTGAAGCAGACTTACTCAACTCCCCTATTTTTGAAGAAGACAAATTACCTTGGGTAATGAATAAACTCTCTATGTCTTTAGGTGATGCGGTTAAACGACTGCCGAAACCAAAAACAGAATTTTCACAAGAACTAACAAAGCCCGACGTCTATTTAAGATTTTCTACGCCCAGGGAAGTTGATCCTCAATCTGGTTTTGTGAAGGTAAACTTTTCCTATAAAGGAAATTTAGTTAATCCGCATAATGAAAGCGTTACGGTTACACCACCAAAATCAAACAATAGTGATGGCGAAGTTGAAGGTGAGAGAAAAGTAAAAATATACCGAGATTTGGCGTATGAACAAACCGTTATTGACAAACTTACTTCGTTAAAATTTACGCCTCAGCCTAAGCCTAAACGTTATACTTTCACCAATGAAGATTATTTAAACAAAGATAAAGTGCCTAAATATTCAATGCTGATGCAAGGTCGCTATCTTTGGCATCATTTTTTACACCAAGAAGTTCAATTACTTAAAGATCTCGGCTGGAATATTAGCTTTACTGATGACTTTTATTATAAAGCCCTTTCAACTGATAGTGTTTTTGATGCAGAAGTTGTTCAAACTGATGATCATGATTTTTTCTCATTAGGGTTAAACTTAACCATTGATGGTAAAAAAATGCCAGCATTCCCTATTTTGCTGGGTGCTATTGAACAGTTACCTAAGTCGGCATTACTTGATCGTGAAAAAGAAAAGTTAATTTCAGCTGATTCACCTATTTATGTAGACCTAGAAAATGGTGACTTTGTTGCCTTACGTTACCAAAGTGTACAGCCAATATTAAAACAGTTTATTGAACTGTTTATGCCTAATGCTTTAAATAAAAATGGCACCATGGAACTATCACGTTTTCAAGGACATCAGACATTATCAATGTTAGATGATCAAGGAATGATAGCAACCGGCACAAGTAAATTACGCGTACTGGCTGATAAACTTAAAGACTTTCAACAAGTCACCACAGTTCCCGTTCCAGAAGGCTTAAATGCAACGTTAAGAACCTATCAACATCAAGGTTTAAATTGGTTACAGTTTTTACGAGAGTATCAATTAAATGGCATTTTAGCTGATGACATGGGTTTAGGTAAAACCATTCAAACGTTGGCGCACTTATTAATAGAAAAACAGCAAGGCCGACTCAATAAGCCGGTATTAATTGTTGCACCCACCAGTGTTATTTTTAACTGGGCGAATGAAATAGAAAAATTTACGCCACAACTGTCTTATCAAGTACTGCACGGTACTAAACGTCATCAACACTTCAATTGTCTTGAAAGAAATGAAGAACATGAAAACCCTGTAGATATTATTATCACTAGTTATGCGTTGATTACTAAAGATCTTGCACTTTATAGTCAGCATAAATTTTATTACCTTGTTTTAGATGAAGCTCATTACATAAAAAATACTAAAACTAAATTATACCAAGCGTTTTTAACACTAAAAGCGCAACATAAATTATGCTTAACGGGCACGCCTATGGAAAATCACTTAGGTGAGTTCTGGGCACAATTTAATTTCTTACTCCCTGGATTTTTAGGCGGTCAAAGACAATTTACCAAACTTTTCAGAACCCCTATTGAAAAGCACGGTGAGCATGAGCGTAAACAATTATTAAATCAGCGTATTAAACCGTTCATTTTGCGTAGAACTAAAGACAAAATAGCGACTGAACTACCGCCAAAAACTGAAATAATTCAGAAATTACGAATTGAAGGCCAGCAAGCGGAACTTTATGAATCAGTTCGCTTAGCGATGGACAGTCGTTTAAAAGATATCATTGCTGATAAAGGGCTTAAACGTAGTCAAATCGAAGTATTGGATGCATTATTAAAGCTAAGACAAGTATGTAATCATCCTAAGTTACTGTCACTTGACGGCGCTAAAAAAGTAAATCAATCTGCTAAACTTGACCATTTAATGGAAACTTTACCGGAGCAAATTGATGAAGGACGTAAAATATTAATCTTTTCACAATTTACCAGTATGCTCGCTTTGATAGAAGAAGAGCTCGTTGGCGCGGGTATTGATTTTGTTAAATTAACCGGTGCAACCACTAAGCGACAAGAAGTCGTTGATAAGTTTCAAAATGGTGATGTTCCCGTATTTTTAATTAGCTTACGAGCAGGTGGCGTTGGCTTAAACTTAACGGCGGCCGACACGGTTATTCACTTTGACCCTTGGTGGAACCCTGCTGTTGAAAACCAAGCGACAGATAGAGCTTATCGTATCGGACAAGACAAACCTGTTTTTGTTTACAAGTACATTATTGAAAATTCGATTGAAGAGAAAATTCAAAAAATACAACAAAACAAAGCGGAATTAGCGAAAGCGTTATTGTCTGAAGAAGTCAGTGATAATAAATTAAGCTTAACAGATGATATTTTGGGCTCATTGCTTGCACCGCTGAGCTAGAATAAAAGCGAAGTACTACGACGCTTTATATTTATAATGCTAATGTGACACCATAAAACAACAAATGTTATACCTTTAGGTAAAGATATAGGTTTGATTATAAACCTATATCTTTACCGATAATAAACCTCTCCAACCGACTCATGGCTAAATTAAGTTAGTCACTATCGAAAATCTAAAATACCTAACTATTCGTGACATAATCTTTTGCGGAATTTAAAATTACCTTGCAATTATTTAATTTCAAAATACTTTAAGAATAGCTTTCCATTGATCTATTTATTTTACAAATACCTTCTGTTTGAGTCACACTCTCTGCAACAAATTCAAAAAGACGAATTAACGCTAAGTCACTAATTAAAAAGATTATTGTACAAATAATGTATTCTGCTACGCTTAACTTTAATTAACGGTTCAATTTTGATTTATTTTATCCATCAATATTAGGAAATATATGCAACAAATTTTAGGTATTGTGATCATTTTCAGCGCTATCATCTCAAGTATGTTTCTTTCAGGTAACATTGCGATGTTTATTGATTCACAAGCATTATTAATATCTTTAGGTATTTTTTTGCTGGGTATTATTTTAAATACTACAAAAGAAACTAACTTCGCAACGCACTTAAAACGCGTATTTACAAGTGAGGAATTAACAATACCTGAAGTTGAAAGTTCAGCGAATTTTTATTCAAATATGAATAAATTTACCATCACTGCATCTGTTATCACATTAATTATTGCGTTGATTGCTGTATTACATCAATTTGAACAGCCTAAATTACTCGGGCCAATAATTGCAGTCACCTTGCTGGTTACACTCTATACAGGTATAGCTTCAATCTGCCTTTTTATTCCTGCAAAATTTAAACTTCTCGCTTCTCTTTCTGAAAACAACCTAGCCGACGCCCCAGAGTCGAATACATTTGTTAAAGCCACATTAGGCACGTTACTTATAAATGTAGTCTTAATTTCACCTTGGGTTTTAGGCAGTTCACTTAAGTTTTTGATGGACTTGCCGAGTATCATTATGATTGCAATGGTGATACTGGGTTCATTAATTTTTGTAAAAAATATTAGGACAAAAGTATTAGCACAATATTTATGCTCATCGCTGATGACTGCAGGCATAGTATTATATTTAGTTGGGATAGTGGCAATATTGTCTTACGATGTTGACAGTTTCAATCAATTCCTTTCTGCATTTGGTGTGTCATTAATTACTATTGTATTAGCGATTATTGTCGTTTTACCTTTTTCATTATTACTCAATTATATGTTGCAAGATAATGAAGGCTCAAAAATAAACAGTAAATTATTTATTGAAAACAACCATTTTGTTAAGTCATATGCCGCAATTGCCGCAGTATCATCGGCGCTGACTATCCTTGTCATAATCGTTTATTTTCCTCAATAAACGATTTACGTTAAAGTACAATATGCACTATCTACAGACCAAGAGCTGTTTGACTTAAATGGCTTTGAAAATATTGAAATAAAACGTAAAGCAGCCAAAAACTACTGTTTATTTAATGAAATGAACAGTTAAAGGTTACGTTTTATTGAAGTCATGCAGATGCTTATTCATATAGTTTTGATTATGGTGATGCTCGATTTACTGCACTACAAAAACAACCGGGACTTGCATAGTGAAGATGAATATATTCAACGCGAGTATTCTGAAAATGTTTATTCAATGTAAATGCTAATTCAGAACCTTCTGCAATATCGTGATCTACCATCATATTATCAGTATCATAAGCTCTAATTGATAACACTCTGTGTAAGAGCATTTGAGGAACTTCGTTAATTTGAAGTTTAGTCGTATTAGCATTTTCTCTTATTAAAACGGTTCCCATAGCTCTGTATGCAGACTTAACATCATGATGCCAATAAGGTAAAAAAAGCACTCTTTCTCCAATTTTTGCATCTTCAAGAGATACACGACAAGGGTATCCTGGCGCTTCATCTACATTCATCCATTTTGCTTGATGTGATTCAAGTTCTTCATCATTCAATTTCATAAAGAAATCAAAAGCTTTCTTATCAAGAGCTTCAAATTGAAAATCGCTTACCATTTTTTGTTAATTCCTCGATACTGTCTTATTGGATCACTGAATATTTTGTTATGTGTTGAATTTATATTCGCGCTTTATCTCTACCACTTGAACTATATATGACTCATACCATTTGGAGCGGCCAGCCTCTTGAGCTAAAGAGTGTTCAGAATCACTTTTCCATGCTTTAATTGA
>Ga0209291_1003008_pt1 | contig 12966 bp, 10 predicted proteins | sample GOMGulsemesocosm_FD_184633 | JGI IMG/M metagenome (GOLD analysis project Ga0209291, IMG submission 184633) | Methane-oxidizing microbial communities from mesocosms in the Gulf of Mexico - GOM9B Gulf of Mexico (SPAdes) (version 2) | ecosystem: Environmental > Aquatic > Marine > Cold seeps...
TATTGGGATCATCAAAGTTGAGCTGTAAAGGATAAATGACTTTATAGCCTTTACCGCTACGGCGTTGCTTAAACTCAAGCTTTGCTTTGCCTGCGTTAGTAATATCGTGATACCAACGAATACGCATCTTGTTGCGATTGCTAATACCGGTGAGATTCTCGGCAAAGCAAGCCATTTGGTAGCTGTCAAAATAAACACTATTTACATGTTGCTCTGGGTGATGTTGGCGAAACCCCATGGATGATAGTCTCAACCAAGATAACATGTACTCTAAGCGGTTAAGCGGGATCGGTATTTTAATTTCAAAGCGATAGTCTTGAGTCATTTGGGTTTATCCGAGCGCATGGAGCTAGTATAAAGTTTTTTTACATTTAACTTTTTAGCTGTTTGTTGTTGGCCATCTAACGATAAATAGTTATTTTTCTGGAGCATGCTGATGTTACTGCAGTTATCACAGTTAAAGTTCGACGCTTGTAAACGAGCGCCACCAAAGAATGGTTTTTTCATATAAGACATGAAGAGATAATGCTTTATATCGACAGCATTAATATCGGCAGCGATAACTTGTGAGCCATCTTTCGCGACAATACCAAATGCCGCGTTACTCACTTGGATATTCACGGCATCAACACTGCTGTGCTCGCCTGCTGAAATGGCTTTATCACGGATCTGATTAAATTTGCTATTACGTACGATGATGTTTGAACCACTAATATCGATGGCATCGCCACCAGATCTCACCCCGACCGTGTTGAATTGACTGTCACTGATTGTGCCTTTACAAAAATCACAATCAAAGCCATCTGAATAAGCATTTTCGATGATTAACTTCGTCAAATTAAATTTACTATTAATCATGTTTAGAGCATCTTCAGAACGGTTATTTCGCAAGGTGATATTACTGGCATTCAGGTTGACATCGTACATGTATAGCGCCCCTCTTGGTTGCCAATTACCTTGTTTTGGGCTGGCACTGGCTACCATATCCAAATGTTGGATTGTTGATTTACTGCCTGAGCCAAATACCGCAATACCTTGCCAGGTTTTTTTACTACTTGCGGTGAGCGTGACCGGATATTGAGTACTGCCATCAATATCAAGTTGCCCGAAAATAAGCATGCCTGCATTTTTGCTGAAACGTAAATTGGTATTTTCCGGTATATATACTCGGGTATCTTCTGGGGTGATGAGGTAATCATTAATTTGCCAATTGCCGGGTTTGAAATACCAACCATCTTGTTGCACTTGAATAAAGTCATATTTAGCAAGTACATCAGACTCTTGCAGCATAGGCAGAGGCCGAGGTAAAAAGCTCGTGGCAGATGCATTTAATTCAAAGCGATATGTTTGGAGTTTTTTGTTATTTTGGCGACTGAGTAATTTAATATTATACGCTTGATCATTATCGATGATTAAGCTGCTGTCAGATTGGTTGCTGGTTAAGGTAAAAGGTAATTCAGGTGCATCAATTAAACTGATTTCACTGCCCCATTTATCACTGACCACTATGTCAATAATAGAGACAGCTGCTTGATTATTATTACGTAATTGCAGTTGTTTTTCATTGTTGCTATAGCGGAACTGACTCGCCAGATCCCAAGGTAATTCCGCACTGAATGTATCGACATGGCGATGCCAGTCTGTTGGCATGGTGGGGAGTGATTGACAACCGTTTGCTAAACATCGTGCGTGGGCCGTTAAACTATCGAAATTATAGCTTTGCAGTAATGGTGAACCATGCTGCATTTTTTTAATGACTTGCTGCTGTAAAATGTTTAATTGCTCAGGTAATTTTTTGTTGTTAACAAGGGTGATAAGGTGATTGAGCGCTTTATCGTATTGGTCTTTTACTTTGTCATCGTCAAGCATGGCTTGGATCAGTGGGAATTGGGCACTGACGGGCTGTAATAAAATTTTATCCGGTACCGGAGATAATGCTTCATCACTTTGGATTGGTTCAAGTTTGGCGGTATGTGGGTTGTAATAAAAACGTAAGTTGTTCCAACTAAAAGCATGCCACGCTGACCACAGATCGACGGTTGCTATGTATTGGCCAAGTTTACGGCTGTCAAAAACATCGGATGCTTTGCGGCGTTGATTAAGAAAGTCACTAAGTAAGGTTAAAGCGATCTTACGCTGTTTATTTAAACTCGGGTCACTGATCGCGTCACGTTGTTGAAATACTTTGGGACGAAATATTTTGTGTAATTGGCTATTGTCTTCATTTTGTGTGGCTTGCTCTAATTTTAGGATGAGTCCCTCGGTACGGTTATTATTGGCGAGCAACTCTTTGGCGAATACTTCTTCTAATAACATTAATCCCCAAGGTGTGCCGTTAACCGTCAGGTTTACTGGGGTATGCTGAGGTGAAATAATATCAAATCCGGCCACTTCTAAGGTTTTTGTGAATAATAACGGTGCGTGATTACCGCGTACATTTGGGCTGAGCAAAGCAAATCGTTTTACTTTTAATAGACTGCTTTTACCTTTTAATTCGACACGTAATGACCATCGCTGTGGCGCTGCGACATGATCTAATAAATCACCTTGGAGACGTACTTTGGCGCTATATTTGTTTTTTAAGTAACTGACACTGGCTTTGACTTCAGAGCGCTGGGTGGGGATCTGACCTTCCTTTAATGCTTGTTTTCGATCGGCGACCAAGCGCATCCAATCTTGGTATTTAATATCAAGCTGTAAGTTAGGGATATTATTATCGGCGTTGAGGTATTTTAGCGGTGCATTAAGCAGGGCGTTTAATAGTTGTTTATTTTTGGTATTGCTGTCAGTACTGTGTGCAACAAAACCATGCTGGATAAGCCAGTTTTTAACCGTTTTCGGTGATGGGGTGACGAGCAACAATATTAATAACAACCCACCTATCGTGTACCAACGATCGCGTTTTGCAAACCGTGATCTGTTTTCAGATAGGAGCATGGCTACACCCCTGCGATGTTATGTTGTTCGAGTAAAGATAACGCAACTCCTGGATATCGATGCTCTAATGCTTCAAATAAATTATCTAAATGTTCACTGTTGGCAAAAGAGATAAAAAAGGTGGCTTCAACAAGCCGTTGCTCATGATCATAGCGGCGTAAATCACTGCGGGTGGTATGGGTGGTGAAGATTTCTTGCAGTTCACTGATACTCACTCCGCTTTCACCTTCATGCTGGTGGCGTAATGATAAGAAAATGCCTTTTTCGCCATGATGGTCTGTTTTGGAATGTCTAATAAAGCTCACCAGTATTAAGGTGGTAATACACGCTGTGATTGCGGCTGTGGTTTGGCCTGCTCCCAGAGCGACAGCAATACCAATATTTAAAAATAAATATAGCAGTTCTTCAGGTTCTTTGATCGGGGTACGGAAACGTACAATTGATAACGCGCCCACTAGGCCTAGTGCTAGTGCGAGAGATGCTTTGACGATAGAGATAATCAAGATAACTGTCAGCATAAGTAAGGGAAATAAACGAGAGAAGTCTTGACGGTTACAAAATGAAGAGGCGAAATAGCGGAAGTGCGCACCTATAACCCAAGATAAAGCAAAACCTATCACTAAGTTCATCAGTAATGGTGCAAGCATGACACTTGCGAAAGGGAAGAACATGTCCTGAACTTCGTTTGGCAAAAACGCGGCGATAGCAGGGTTAATTTGTTCCACAGTAGACTCTCCTTGTATGTGGGTACGCGTAAATATATAACTATTTTTTATACTGTTACGATCCAGTGTAGGCAATATTCTGTATATTGATGACTACAGTTGAATAATTCACACTAATTTTGTTTTAGTAGCATTTGTTTAGTACATGCATATCCTGCTAAAATTGCCGATTAGGTTATTTACAAAACAACCCAAATTGAATTAAACCGAGAACGAACTATCATGACAGCATCTGTTTCAACTCTTCCCTCTGCTCAGCAAGTACTTGAGAGCGTCTTTGGGTATCAACAATTCCGTATGGGTCAGGAAGACGTGATCGCACATGCTGTCGCAGGACTCGATAGTTTAGTTATTATGCCTACGGGTGGCGGTAAATCATTATGTTATCAAGTCCCCGCATTAGTGCGTGGTGGATTAACGATAGTGTTAAGCCCGTTAATTTCGTTAATGAAAGATCAGGTTGATGCATTACGAGCCAGCGGTGTTTCTGCTGCGTATATGAATTCAACGTTGGCGCGACAAGAGTCTGCGCAAATTTTTAATGATTTAAATAATAACCGTCTACAAGTATTGTATTTATCGCCTGAACGTTTGATGGTTGGCGATTTTTTACAGTATTTACAGCAGTTACCGATCAGTTTATTTGCCATTGATGAAGCCCATTGTATTTCGTCTTGGGGTCATGATTTTAGACCTGAATACAATGAGCTAGGCAAATTGAAACAGCTGTTTCCAAATGTGCCTTTGATGGCATTAACGGCCACGGCAGACGATGCAACACGCTTAGATATACTGAATCAATTGCAAATGAACGATCCGAAAGTGAGTATGTCGAGTTTTGATCGACCTAATATTCGCTATTCGCTGGTGGAAAAATTTAAAGCATTAGATCAGTTAAAACGTTATGTAAAACAACAAGACGGTGTCAGTGGTATTGTTTATTGCACAAGTCGCAAACGCGTTGAAGAAGTGGCGGAAGGGTTAACTCGGGCAGGGTTTGATGCCAAGCCTTATCATGCCGGTTTGTCCCAACAAGAGCGTCAAGATACACAAGAAACCTTTATTCGTGATGAATTGGATATTGTGGTGGCGACAGTCGCATTTGGGATGGGGATCAATAAGCCCAACGTGCGGTTTGTTGTGCACTACGACTTACCAAAAAATATTGAATCATATTATCAAGAGACAGGCCGAGCTGGGCGTGATGGTTTACCCGCAGAAGCGTTATTAATGTTTGATCCCGCCGATATTATGCGGGTACGTTATATGGTTGAACAAACTGAAAACGAACAGCAGCAACGTGTTGAAATGCATAAACTTAATACTATGGTGGCATTTGCCGAAGCGCAAACGTGTCGTCGTCAGGTACTACTGAATTATTTTGGTGAGTTTAATGATAGAGCCTGTGGTAACTGCGATATTTGTTTAGATCCGCCGAAACGTTATGATGGCGCTAAAGATGCACAAATGGCATTGTCGTGTGTTTATCGTGTTGGTCAGGCATTTGGTATGGGGTATGTTGTTGATGTATTAAGAGGTTCGCAAAATCAACGGGTGAAAGAGCGTGGGCACGATAAGTTATCGACATTTGGTATTGGTAAAGATAAATCACAAGAGCATTGGTTGAGTGTGTTACGCCAATTAGTGCATAGCGGATTATTATTACAAAATATTACCCGTAGTTCGGTATTACAGTTAACAGAAGCCGCGCGCCCAGTATTACGTGGTGAGCAAGAACTCGAATTAGCCGAACCTCGATTACAACCGATTACGAATGTTGATAAAGCACCAAAACGCAGTAGTCGTATTGCTAACTTTAATTATGACCGTAAGCTGTTTGCTGCACTGCGTAAGTTACGTAAAGATATTGCCGACAGTGAAAATATCCCACCTTATGTTGTATTTAATGATGCTTCATTAGCTGAAATGGCAGAAATAAAACCACAAAATGAAGCTGAAATGTTGGACATTAACGGTGTTGGTCACGTTAAATTAGAACGTTTTGGACGTCAATTTTTAACTAAAATAGCGTCTTACGATTAACATTACAGATTGATCGTATTTAAGGAGAAAACAATGAATTGGACACTGGCAGCACAACAAGCAACAGATAATATTTTGATGTTAGAACATGACGCTGTGAGCTTTGAGAACTTTACTACGCTTGCACCTAAATTAGTTACGTTATTGGATGCGCGAGTATGTGATAAAAATTGGGGGGCAGATCGCCACGCTTGGATGCTGGAATATAAAGATATTAATTTGTTGTTTGAATTTGAAGATTACACATGCAGTGCATGGCTTGCTGTTACCCGTGAAGAAGACCAGGGTATTTTTGCTGAAATAGCAAAAAAGTTAGTGTAGGCACCGAATTATAATATCAATTAAAAATACTCTTCTTCGTTGAACCATAATTCTGCTTGTAATGTGGTTGAGAAACTTTCGACAGAAATGGGATTGATCGCCTCAATGGTTGTTGCAATCGAGTGCAGCCATTTGGGTTCAGAAACCAAGGCTATTTTATGCCAATATTGCCAGTATTTTATTCCCATCATGGCATCATCAATTAAGGCATGAAATTCAAAACCTGAAAAGTCATTTGCAAATATTATGCAGACGTTTATCTGACTGTGCTGTTTAAGAATATCGGTTATGACGGGTTCTAATACATTTTCATAATCACTGTGAGTGATGGTTTGAGACAGATTTATAAACAGATTAGCTTCAGAAAGATTGATGATAGTGATCATGGACATCTCCGAGTAATTGAATGTCCTTAGTTAATGGAAGGCAGTAACTTGGGGCGCACAGCGGCTAACATTCATGACGATGCACTAATTATAGTCGCTATTTGCTAATAGTAATTAACCCGTCGTTATTACCTTATCGACTCTTCACAATAAACATACTGATAAGTACACTGACAATAATAAAGGTGAGGGCGATGACACTAAATGAGGCAATGCCGACCGTGTCTGAAAAAAGATCGCTTAAAAGTTTAGTCCAAATTTCCATCGTGTACGTCCTCTCATTTATGCAGTATCAGTTAATAGTAATACTTGTATGGGTAAGTAATAATTACTTATTTATGAGTAATACTACCGTTTCCTATGTTTGATAAACTGATCCAGATCAGTGAATCGTTTTGTTATGGTTATGTTATTTTTAAAGTGTGATGACGGCATATGATGACTCGTTTTTTGCATTCTTATCAGGCTTGGGGATAATGCGCATTCGACTAAGTGCGACATAATTTACATTGGTTTCCTCAGTCACACTCAAATAAATGTCTTAGCATATTCCTGATAATTTACACATTACCTTTGATATGTTTCACACCTGATTAGGTGTGTTTTGTGCCGTCAATTTCCTATAAAAATAGAGTGAAAAATAAACCTTAATTTAATGAGTTTTAGGTCTATTGTTGTGGCTGAATTGATGGGGGAGAGAAACCTTGATGTAGCCATGTTGAGGTTCTTTCGATGAATTAATTTATAGTTCGTTACCTGTAGTGGCTCTGGTCTTTTAGCATGTGCCTAAATCAGCTCTAAAGCTACAATATCAATACCTTATAGCTACATTTAAACTACATTGCAACCACGATAAAAACACTGTTTAACTACAACTTTACTACAATTGCGTTGCACTGCACGCTATGTATATTTAATAGCTAATAATTGATGCATTGTTGAGCTTATTGTTTTATAAAGAGTATTTTAACAATGATGTTTAATATCCTATGAATGATAATAGAAAGGTGTTACTCGAAAGTGGTACTAATGAACTTGAGTTGGCAGAGTTCCAGTTGATCAAGGTTAATTCTGATGGTACTGAAAAAATTAATACTTATGGTATTAATGTCGCTAAAGTCCGAGAGGTCATTCGATTTCCTGATATAACGGATTACCCAAAAAGTATTGAGCACATTGTTGGCGTTTTTAAGTCTCGAGATCAAGTTACCCCTCTTATTAATTTATCTAAGTGGCTGGGAATATCAGAGAGAGAGCCAAAAAAGGAACAATTCGTTATTGTTACCGACTTTAATGGGATCACGAATGGATTTCTGATTGATCATATAACTAGAATTCATCGAGTTTCTTGGAGCAATTTAGAGACAGTAACAAACCTAGCCTCTTCAGACCATGATAATTGTGTGGTTGCCTCTGTAACCATTGAAGACCATCTCGTATTTATATTGGATTTTGAAAAGATCATTAGTGACATAAACCCAACGGTAGATATGGGGCTATATGATTTGAAATTGGATAGTAAGGTCAATTTGTCTGAAGGAACTAAGGCTAAAAGATTTAAGCATACAATCTTACTCGTCGATGATTCTTCTTTTATTTTGGATCAGTTAAGGGCTGTTATATTAGAATCTGGTTACAGTTTGATTACAGCTGTGAATGGCGAAGATGCATGGGGTAAATATAAAGAAAACTTTGATGATATTAGCCTTATTGTAACTGACGTAGAAATGCCCAAAATGGACGGCTTACATTTATGTAAAAAAGTAACCTCAGAACCTAACGCTGTCCCTGTCGTTATATTTTCCTCAACGATGTCAGATGAAAATAAAATAAAGGCAATGGGTGTTGGAGCAACTGAAACATTAACTAAGCCTGAGATTAATAAATTAATTATTACATTAGACGAATTATTAAATGTGGATTAAATTCGTAATTTTTTAAAACGAATCGTTGCTAACTTCACTTGGTAACAGCCCTGAAAATCTAAAACATCGTTTAATTAAGCCACTATATTCATACTAAACTTAAGGAATTCAAGTGAACAAACTAATGAAATTACCTACTAAATGGTTAATGTCTATGGCTTTTTTAGCTACGCTTATATCATTTTTTGCTATTTTCTTATCTGTTAATTTCTCAAATGTGGAGATTAAAAAAAATAATGATTTAGTAAAAAAAACATATGTTATAAAAAGCCTTGTTCAAGATTCCTTAGAGCAAATAGTTAGTATCGAAACGGGTTTTAGGGGATTTATGCTAACCAAAGAAGAATATTCATTGGTACCCTATAAGCTAGGTATCAAATCCATTGGCCATGATTTCGAAAGACTATCAGACTATTTCTCTAATAATCCAACACAAGAACAAACGACTAGACTAAATAAAGTGATGGCTATTTATTCAGACTGGAAAGAAAATGTGATTGATGAAGGGCTAAGAATCCGTAAATCTAGAAGCCAAGATGAGGCTCTTGAATTTATAAGCAAAGCTAATGGGGGGAAGTATGTTGGTGAAATGAGATTATTATTTGAAGAGATATCTTCGGGGGAAGATAAATTCCTTGTTATACGAGATGAGCTGTTAGATAAAGCGCTAGATAGCTTGATAACTATTACACTTCTTTTGACTGTTGTCGGTTGTTTTGTTTCGGCTGTTTTATTTATGTTGATTAATAGCTCTGTTAATAAAAATATTGAAGAAATATCATCAGGGATATCTCTTTTATCTAGAGGGGTACTAAGGTCTTTACCTATTGCACCTTCTAAAAACGAGTTTTTCAACATTAAGAAAGAGTTCAACCAATCGGTAGAGAAATTATCGGATCTTATTAAAGAATTAACGATGTCTTCTAACTGTACAAGTACGGCTTCTGAAGAGTTAACCTTTGTCATGCAAAATACAGCTAAAAATACTCAAGATGAATTACTGCAGGTGGAAGAGATTTCAACCGCAATTAGTGAACTTTCAAGTACCTCAAAAGAGGTTTCTTCAAATGCCATTCATGCCGAAAGTGAGGCTACGAAGGCTATGGCGCATGTACAAAAAGGTCATAAAGCCTTAGCTAAGTCCATATCACTGACTCAAAGCATTAATATTTCGGTTCAAGACACCGCTCATATGATTGAAGAGTTAAAAAATAATGCGATGAATATTGGTGAAGTTACTAATGTGATAAGTGCTATCTCAGAGCAGACTAACTTATTAGCGTTGAATGCAGCGATTGAAGCCGCTCGAGCCGGAGAGCAAGGGCGTGGTTTTGCTGTTGTGGCGGATGAAGTCCGAAATTTAGCTGCAAAAACGCAAGAGTCGACGAAAAATATTCAAGAAATAATTTCTAATCTGCAAATACAATCAGAAAAAGCGAACGAAAATATGATGGTCAATGTGACTTCAATTCAAGAGTCCGTGTCATTATCTGAAGATGTGAAAGTGTCATTTGATGATATCGTAAATTCAGTTCAAGCTATTTCAGACATTAATACGCTAGTCGCGACAGCTTCAGAAGAGCAATATAATGTGACAGAAGAGATTGCTAGAAATACAACCAGAACGTTTGATTTGGTGAATGAAAATGTCTCTGCGGTAAGTCAAACACAGGCAGCTGCGCAAGAGTTAGCGATGTTGGCTGAAAAACAAAATAAAGAGTTGTCCTTCTTTGACGTGAATTAAGTGTAACTATTTCGTCTATCTGGCCACCTAATTGGAGGCTTTTGATTTGGAAATTTAACATATATTGACCTTTTAGTATGTGGCAACATTCGCTAATCCACTACAATCTCACTCAATATAAATTAAACTTAGCTCTGTAGACAAAGAAAAGTGTTCTTCATATGGGGCTAAAATATAGTTAAGGTAAGCTCATGATAAGTGGAATACAGACGAGTGATGAATTTAAAAGACACACTCGATCAACATCTCGTTTTGGTCGTCGAAAAGGATTATTGGTGGAGATAGATAAGCGTATTGATAAAGCTCATGTCTTACCAGCCGAAGAAGTATTAATGTGCCTTCACGATATAGAAGCAGTTTGTAATGCTTGGATAGATGTTCATCCATTAACAACAGTACTACAAGAAAAAGGTAAAAAGCTTTCTAATCGCCGTAAAGGAATAGAAGCACTTATTGAACAGATTAAAAAGAAAAGGCAAGCGCTTTATAAAATATCAGATAGTGACTTAAAGAAAAAAAAAGATGTAACAGATTTATATGAGAGAAGCTCTAAAGAGTTATCGGTTACTTCTGATAATAAAGACCCTCGAACTTTGAAAAAAAGGGCTGCGTTCCACCAAGAACTTTTGGAACAAACGATAGAAAAAGCAAAAGCACTTGGTCATCTTAAAAATGATTTTAATACAGAGCAGTTGGGCTTTATTAGTGCTAAATCTTGTTTAAAAGTCGATTATGTGGTCGACAAAAGTAAGCAGCAAGCCTGCTATGTTGAAGCGATTCGTATACTGTCAGCTATGCTAGGAAAAAACCGTGCATTAGCACTGCTCTTCGAATCAACGGGTATTGAAGTTGTTGTTGTTCCGGCAGATAGACCCATGACTGATTTACCTGAATTTTTGTCACTTAAAGGTGTACCTATTTGTCAGTCCAGTAGCACTATAAGCCGCACTTGGGATCAGACACGAGGTACTGGTGGTTTGAGTATTGGTTCAAAAATGTATGTAGCCATTACAGAAGAGAATCTATTAGGGACTAATGTTGATGCTAAAGTAAAAGCGATTGGTGGCGGGTGCTATGCCAGTCACTATTCAACCAGTTCTCATGAGTTTGCTCATAGTCTTCATCTTAGTGATGCAACGACACCTGCGCAAAAACAAGTGATAACGCGTTGCTTTAACAATAAGAAAAAAATTATAATTGATGCTGCAAATACGCGTATTAATATCGATGATCCTATTTTTACTGCGTCGCAACACGCACTGGATGCTTATTTCAATAAAGAATGGACTGATGGACAAAGAAAACATTTAGTTCGCTTAGCAGCGCCTAAGCAATACTGGGTGTTTAATATGAAAAATTACGCATATGAAACTAAGTCAGATGGTACTTATTTAATGTACGAAAGTTATCATGAGCTTCAAGATTGTTATGCGGCTGTTGATGAACTTGAATACTTTGCACAATGTACTAATGCGTATTTGGGTGCCAATAGTGGGAAAGATCCTTATACAAGTAGACCTCGAAATAATGGCGAGGCTTGGATTAGAAAAAATGAAGACCCTGAAATGGTAAGGCTACTTGATGAACTATATTCTTCTGGCATCTCAAATGCTTTCGGAAAGTCATTAATAGATGGTGCGAATCATGATGATGGCGTCGATGTAATTACAATTTCTGATTATATTAAGCGACCGTAAGGCCCTGTAAATAATTCTGTGTAATTACAGTTTCAGAGAGCTCAATGAGTAAAGCTTCAGAGACTGCCTATATTTATTTTCCAGTAAATATAGGCACACTTACATGAATCTGCCTTCACTTGGTAATCGAGGGGGCCGTGAATCGCCAATTAACTTAATTAGTGAGGCTTACACGAAGTGACTAATCAATGAAGTGTGGCAGATGCTCTTCGGTTAGCGTACTACCAGATGCAAATTGGTAATGGTTAGTAACCTCATTGACATTCCAGTTAGTTAAATCTTGGTTAAACGCCTTCGAATTCTTAAACATCGTGTTCATATGGGTCACATTCGACGTATCCCAATCACTGATATCGGTATTGAACGCTTCACGCTCCTTAAACAGGCGGCTCATGTCCGTGACTTGCGTAGTACAAAATCTAATAGAGTCCTCTTCCAGTGTCTGTAACAACACCTCGTTTTTAATGGAATTGTTATCCGCCACTAGGTATATCTGGCCATTTTCAATGATTATAGAGTCTATTGCCGCATCTGGGCACTGTACTGGCGCAGCGAAAGCACTGATACAGCTAAGAGAGGCCGCAGCGGCTAATAAAGATACAATTGTTTTTTTCATTTTTTGTCCCTGTCTATCCTTAGAATAACTTTTAGTGGGGGGAAGTTCGTTAGATTTCACGTAGCGAATTAATTTATTACATGGTTTGTGTTATGACTTTATTGTCTCAACAGCATTACTCTTCACAAGCGCCAATCATTGTCGGGATAGAAAGTGCTGGAACAAGAAGGTAATCAGCTGAGCAATCTTTCTCTTTGTTATAGGTAGTACCAGTGCAACCCGAAAGAGCAGCGAAAGTAAGTGCGACGGAAACTAATTTAAAGACGTTTTTCATGGTAAATCCTTTTAATATAAAATAAAAATCAGAAGTGTAACTTGATGGTTCGTATAGTGCAGATATCGTATCATGTTGTAAATAATCACTTTTACTAAAGTAATAGGTAAAATAACTATTTCACACACTTCTTTATCATCGGTGTCGTGGAACGGTAAATTTGGCCTTCAATTAGGAAGCTTTTTGCAATTACTCGCCTCTTAGCATGTGGCCTGATTAGCTAATCCACTACATTTAGTGCGTTTAAAGCTGTACGTAAAAATAAAGCGGATGAAATTAAACAAGACGGGGTATTAAG
>Ga0209291_1003009_pt1 | contig 12963 bp, 12 predicted proteins | sample GOMGulsemesocosm_FD_184633 | JGI IMG/M metagenome (GOLD analysis project Ga0209291, IMG submission 184633) | Methane-oxidizing microbial communities from mesocosms in the Gulf of Mexico - GOM9B Gulf of Mexico (SPAdes) (version 2) | ecosystem: Environmental > Aquatic > Marine > Cold seeps...
GGATTTGAAGTTGTTTCAATAAATATGAACTTGAAACTATAAATTTCATTTGTTTTATTTTTTATACGAGTTACAAATATATTCTAATTACTTGGAAATAAGAAAGAATGTTATTAACAAGATTGGTGGCTTTTCAACAATAATTAGCTGTATTTACGCTTTCTGAAATAATTAAATAAAAATCCAAAAACTCCTAAAAGTAATAATGGAAATAATATATTTATCAATTGCCATTTTAGTTTTTCGTTTGCAATACGTTCTACATCTAAAAATGGAATTTTAACTTCTTTATTTCGGACATTCATTAAGCCAGTATCATCCAATAAATAATTTACTGCGTTTAATAAAAACTCTTTGTTTCCGAATGTTTGATTGGTATTTCTATCAAAACCTAACGGTAACGGTTTCCCTTTTGAAAGTTGATTTTTAATTACATCACCATCAGCAATAACAATCATTTTAGAGGTGTTATTCTCGTCTTTGTGGCCGTCGTATTCAAAAGGTTTTACACGATGCTTGTATGCTGACGTGAAATTACCTTCTAATAAGGCTGCAAGGGTTAAATCTTTCTTTGTTAACGATTTTGTTACATCTTTCTTTTTGAATAATTCAATCTCTTTTGCACTAATTATTTTCGGCATTCCAACTGTAGCTGAATATTGTGATGATTGTAGTAAAGGAGTTTTTTTGATGTTAATTCCTTGTTTTAGAAGGTCAATAGTGTTTGCAAATTCAAAACGAACAGGATTGATGTTATTAACAATGGAGTGTTTTCTTTTTGATATTACAACTGGGTTATAAAACCATGGCGCTTGACTTGGTTGATCGTTATTATCAAGGGTAAGTATATTTGCAGAATAGGCGTCTTTTACTAAAACAGGGTTTATTCTAAACCCATATTGAAAAAACATATCGGTTAAGTTTAAATCCCTTCCTAGTGCAAGTGTTTCTCCTCGTTGTGAAATACTATCTAACTCGGCATGTACATTATCTATTAACCATAAGGACTTTCCGCCATTGATGGTGTATTGATCAAGTGCATACTTTTGCTTATCTGAAAATGATTTCTGAGGTTTAGCAGCTATTATTAAATCTAACTGCTCTAAGTTTTTTAGCGTTTGTACAGGTTTTGTATTTACAGAATCTAAATCAAATGGGATTATATAATAGTTAGGTTCTAATGAGGTTAGAAAATCATAAACATATTTACTTTCTAATTCGTTATTACCTAAAAGTAAGCCTATTTTCTTTTCTTTTTTCCCAGTTATTTTTTTAATTGAACTAGCGAAAGCGTATTCTAAATGTTGAACAGAGTTATTGATTCTGTCTATTGAGTTGTTAGAATTTGTTTTTATTAGAGAAACCTTTTCAACTTTTTGATTATGGTTGATTACTGCCCAAGGAAAAATTACTTCTTGTGATGTTTTTCCATTTTCTTTAACATCAACTTGCATAGCAGGCATCCCGAATTTTTGCATTTCGTTAATAAGTATAGCTTCGTCAGGATTTTCCTCTTTAGGGTTTACATATGATATGATTAAATTGTCATTGATTTCTGAGAACTCTTCTAATAATACCTTTACTTCAGTCTGAAGACGTTTAAATTCTGAAGGCATTTCGCCTGTTAAAAAAATATCAATATATATAGGGTCTTGAGTTGTCGCAATAGTGTTTTTTGTAGCTTCAGAAAGAGTGTATCTTTTATCCTTAGTGATGTCTAATCGAGAATATACTGAACTTGAGATATAATTAAGTGCTATAGTTATAACTAACGCAATTAATACTTTTGTAATGATATTTTTAAATCCCATTTATTTAGTCTTAAATCTAGCGTTAATAGAATCTAGTTTTTTATTAGATTTCTCTTCTTTAATTTCAAAAGTATAATTTGCTTGAGATAGTTTAACAAGAGTTACTTTATTGTTTTTAAATGTAATTTCAACATCTTCTTTAATATCTTCAAAAGCGCCTGGTATTAACCCAAGTCCATAATTCCATACATCTGGGTCGAAATCATTCGTAGTATTATTCCAACTTAACCATTGTACTTTTCCAAGTAATTTTGCTGTATCCTCTTTTGATTTTCCAATTAAAAAATCAGTTCCAATCATGTTGTCAATCATTTCGTAACGCAGTCCTGGTTTTTCATTCCACTCGGTGCTATTAAATTGTTTGTGATGATGGTATGGTAGGAAAATTGTAGAAATTGGGTACCAAATATAAAAGTATATTAAAGGTGTAATCAATATGGCTAAAATGATGTTTAACCATTTTTTAGAATCATCTATTGTATTGATAAATAGATATAGTGATATAACAATAATGATGCATGAAATAATTAAAACTGGAGTAAATATGACCATTATTTCTTTGTTAATGTTAAGCTTGTAAAAAACAAAAACAGACTTGAAATACTAAAAAAGTATACAATATCTCTAGTATCTATAATTCCTTTGCTAATATTGTTGAAATGTGATTTTATTCCAATACTTTCAATTGATATACCTGTTAATTCTGAAATACCTTCAAATCCATAGTAAAAAGTAAAACATAGAAATATAGCAAGAATAAAAGCAGTAATTTGATTATTGCTAACTGACGATGTGAATATGCCTATGGCACAATATATTAAAGCGATACCCAATAATCCCATATATGCTCCAAAAGCACTACCTAAGTCAATATTTCCAATCGGATTTCCTAATTGAGATACTGTATAAATATATAAAATTGTAGGTAGTAAAGCTAAAATAATTAGTGTAAATGCACCTAAGAACTTCCCAAGAACTAATTGCCAATTGTTTATAGGTGTAGTTAGTAATATCTCTAATGTGCCCTGTTTTTTTTCTTCAGAAAAACTCTTCATGGTAATTGCTGGAATTAGAAAAATAAATATCCATGGAGCAATGAAGTAGTATCCTGATAAATCAGCAAAACCATAATCTAAGATGTTAAATTCGCCTTTGAAAACCCAAATAAATAGTCCATTAGTAATTAAAAAAATCCCTATTACTAAGTAGCCTATAGAAGTTGAGAAAAAGGAGTTTATTTCTTTTTTTAATATAGAAAACATATATTTTATAATTCGATTAATTGCGAGTTTGACATAAAGGAATCTTTTAAGCGATCAAATCTAGGGTAATATTTATCTGCAAAAACTAAGTATTGACATTTGGTAATACTTTCTGTTAAGCGAGCAATATCAGCATGTAAGCTATTTTTAGCTAAAAATTCTGCATCCTCTACAATTAATAACTGAAGTTCACCTAAATGAACTCCATTAATGTGATACAGCTTATTTAGTCTCTTAGGTGTAGCAATAATAATATCTACACCATAATATATATCATCTTTTTGGTGATCAATAGCTTGTTCCTCGTAAACTGTGTAAACTCTTAGGTCTGTTCCTCTAGTAAAAGTTTTAAATTCATTTTCTAAATTAATAGCGGCTTTTTTGTCTTTTACAAAAATTAAAGCCCTAGGAGAATCATCAAGAGCCTCGCTTTTTAACTTTTGCATTGTATTGATGATCATTGCTGTTGTTTTACCAGAGTCTTTTGGTGCTATTCCAAAAACATCAGCACCTCCTTTTACTTTTGGAAGTATAGTTGCTTGAAATGGAGTAGGAGTAGTAAATCCTAGACGGTCTAAGGATTCTTTTAATGGAATGTTAAGTTTTTTAAAAGACATGATTTACAAACGAGTATTAGTTGCTGCAATTTACAAAGCAGAAGTGAATTTATATTATAATTAGGAAATATTTACACATAAAAAAAACCAAAGCTTTGCTTTGGTTTTTTTTATGTGTAAATATGAAATGTTAGTTATTTACAATAACTTTTTTAGTGATCTCAAAATCTTGATCAGTAGTTATTTTTGTAATATAAGCTCCTGAACTAAGTACGTTAGTAGGGAATGTATATTCAGTGTCATTACCTAAGTTGTGCTTGTTGTATATTAATTTACCCGTTACATCATACATTGTAAAAGATTTTACAATATGAGATTTTGGATTTTTAATAACTAACTGATTGTTTGAGTTGTTTTGAAAAACATCAAATGAACCAGTAATTTCAGCCTCAGTAATTAATAATTCTTGATTTGTTTCTTTTGAGGCATCTTTAAATACCACTTCAAATCTGTTGTCATATTCTCCTTGAGGTAATGTAATTTCAAAAGTACCATTTCTAATATCAGTATATGTGTCAGTTTCTTTGTCATAAACAAATACTTCAACATTATCAGAAACATTACTTGTAGAGTTTATAGTTACACTATATGTATTTGTTTCGTTATCTGCATTTAAACCAAAAGGTAGCCTTGTATCAATATCGTATTCAATTGATTTGATTACTAATTTATGATCTTCAGCAATGAAATATGTATCTGTTCCTAAAACTAATGGATTATCACCGTCACAAAACCTATTGTATGATAAATTAGTAGTTTCTCTAAATGCTAATACATTTTCTCTATAGTATGTATCATTTATTTTAGTATGGATTCTAATTTCAGGTGTGATTCTTGGATTATTGATGATTTCTTGATAATCAATACCATTATGTGACATTGCAATAACTTTATCAGTATTATCATTGCTGTCTAATGTTTCTTGAGATGTTTTTGCAAATACATCAGTTGTTGTACCAGTTCCCGATGTAATATCCTTTACATATAAACGCATAGCGTTTTCTATTTTTGCATCACCATTATTTGTACCAGTACTTCTTATCATGAAACCTTGACCAATAGCTGCGTATCTTCTAAAATGTTCAGCTGCAGCATAAGTTGCACTATTACCGGTATCAGTGTTTAGGTCACCACCTAAGTTGTCATAACTTGAAAATGTAGCTACTGCATACGAGCCGTCGTCATTCCAATTTGGGTCACCAGGCGTGTTGTAGTCTGCAGCAATTCCTGGTTTGTATACGGCGTATCCACCTTCGTATGCTGTTAAGTAATGGCTTCCAACTGCTTTTTGTTCCCAGAAATAGATACTAGCGTCAAGTGCACTAATGTTATCAGGGTGCATTAAGAATTTTTTTAAATCCATAGTTGAAGGATATGGATTACCAGTTAAAGTTTCTACCTGTGTTGATAATCCAGAGTTAGGATCTGCATCCGTACCATTAAAATTACAGTTAATAGTTAAATCTCCTGTATTTGGTCTTCCTCTAAAGTCAATAGTGTTGTTCACTGTAGGACTTCCTTTCATAGTGAAGCCGTATCCAGAAGCAACATTACCTGTGTTTGTAACGTGATTCCATTGTGCATAACCACCTCCTGATTGCATTTGCCAAAGCCAATATGTTTTTATTTCAGTAGCAGTACTGTTGTACCCAACTGGTGAAACACCATAAGTTGCTGTTGTTACATCTGAAGGGGTTGCTGGAGACGTTGGTTTGTGTAAGTTAGTTACATCAAAATTAACATTCTCTTTCGTTATACCTTCAGCAGAAACACCAACAGGTGAATTCCAATAATTGTATTCGTATATTCCAGTAGAAAGACCGCCTGAACTAGTTTGTTTTTGATATACAGATAGTTCTCCTAAATCAGAGTTTTTAACATCTGTGTTTTGAATCAATTGTGCGCCATCTCTTAAATATATGTTTGAATCAGCTGCATCTAAACGAATATCATCGTTTACAAATACAACTTCGTCTTGGACAAACATGTAGCTCGTAGGTGAAACATATAAATCTTGTGCTAGCATTAGGGTGGGTATGCCTAATAATGCGATTAATGATAATGTGATTTTTTTCATAACTATCTGGATTTGATTGCTAAAATAATATTTGTGTATTAAAAATAGTACTTATTTGTATCTTTTTATGAACAATTTAGTTTTATTTCTTTACATTTCTATGGTTTAGGGATAAAATGCTATTTTTTCAAGACAAAATACTTCCTTTGTTTTAATTAAAATCTACTGGGTAGCTAAAATTACTAATTAATGTGTCAATTGTTCCGATAAAATTATCATCATAAATTAGCTCTTCAGATGTAACAGGGTTAATTAAAATAGCTTCTTGTATAGTAATCCTGCATGTGTAATTTTGTGTTTTAGTATGTTCTCTATATATGTCGTTAATGGTTTGTGTGGTTACTTGATCATTTAGGTAGTCATGTCCAATTACAGGGTTGGTACTATCTGTTGTTGGGTCATTATCGTTATTTGTATCTTCATAACGAGTGATTGTTCCATCTTCGTCATCATCTTCATCAAGATAATCGTCAATGCCATCTCCATCAGTGTCTTGAGCGTCTGATAAATCGCCATCATTATTTGGGTCAGGGTTTTCATATGCTGTAGGAACGTTGTCACCATCGTCATCAGAGTCTAGATAATTAGGTATGCCATCTTCGTCTGTATCATCATTATCATAATTACCATCATTATTTAGATCTTCTAATTCTGCAGGTATACCATCATTGTCATCTTCAATTACGCTTGTTGTAAACGTAACTGTTCCGCTAATAGCAGAATAATTAGTTAAAATTGTAGGGGATGAAGGAGGTAAAGAATTACAAAATATATCGGATGGATTTCCTGAGTATGATCTGTAGTTAAATGTGTTAGTAGTTGATAACGATGTTGAAGGGTCAGTTGCACTTATAGTTGTAAAATTGTCTTTATCACTAATTGGTAGCTTTATCGATAATGACTCGTACGGGGTTTCTTTTATGGAATAGACTATTAAATCGGTGCTCCCCTCACAGTATTGAAGTGTTTCGGGGAAATGTAATTCGGTAACAAAAACATCTCCATCATTACATGATAAAAGAGTAATTAGGCAAGCTGTTAGAAGAATTATTCGCATCATAAAAGGCTACTTTTTTTAATAAAATACAAATTAACGAATATTTGTTGGTATTTGCTTAATTTGAATTAAATTTACCAACCCTTTTTTATGAACATTAAATAAGATTTTAAGTGAAGAAAGTATATTTTGATAGTGCGGCTACAACATGTGTAAGTGAAAACGTAGTTAAAGCAATTACAGCATGTTTAACAAACGATTACGGTAATCCATCATCTACTCATAGTTTTGGTAGAAGTGCTAAATCTTTAATTGAACAAACAAGAAAGAATATAGCGAAACAATTAAGGGTTTCTGCGTCAGAAATAATATTTACTTCTGGAGGTACTGAGGCTGATAATTTTGTTTTAAATTCAGCTGTAAGAGACCTCGGGGTGAAAAGGATTATTACTAGTAAAATTGAGCATCATGCCATAGGTCATTCTGCAGAAGCTTTACAAGGTTGTTTTGATACAGTGGTTGATTATGTGAAAACTGATGAAAACGGAAGTGTTGTTTTAAGTAGTTTAGAAGAGTTATTGAAAGATGATAAAGGTAAAACTTTGGTTAGCTTAATGCATGTTAATAACGAGCTAGGGAATATATTAGATATAGAGAAAACGTCAGAAATTTGCCAAAAATATAAAGCCTTGTTTCATAGTGATACGGTACAGTCTATTGGGCATTATGATGTAGATTTAAGTAAGGTGAAGATTGATTTTTGTGCAGTAAGTGCTCATAAATTTCATGGACCTAAAGGAGTAGGATTTGTGTTTATGCGTAAAAATACAGGGTTGAATTCTCTTATTTTTGGTGGAGGTCAGGAGCGTGGTTTTAGAGCAGGAACAGAGTCAGTGCATAATATAGTAGGTTTAGATGTTGCTTTTAAGGATGTGTATTTAAATCTTGAGAAGGATAGTGTTTATGTAAAAGGACTTAAAAAGTATTTTATCCAAGAAGTGACTGAGGCTATCCCGTCTATTAAATTTAATGGTTTGTCAGGTGATATGGAAAAAAGCACCTACACTTTAGTTAATATGTTACTGCCTGTAAGTGCGCAAAAAGCATTGATTGTATTGTTTCAGTTAGATTTAAAAGGAATTGCTTGTTCAAAAGGAAGTGCTTGTCAAAGTGGTAGTTCAAAAGGATCGCACGTATTATCAGAAATATTAAAAGGAGATGATATGATGAAGCCATCATTACGCTTCTCTTTTTCAAAATATAATACTAAGGAAGAAATTGATTATGTAATTGATGTATTAAAAGAGTTTGTTGCTTAGTAAGTAAAGTAAGAAAATATAGTATAAAAAAAATCCTGTCATTGACAGGATTTTTTTTATTTAGATAAGATCGATAATTATGATCTTGTTCTTTTTTCTTTAATTCTAGCTTTCTTACCAGTAAGCTCTCTAAAGTAAAAGATTCTTGCTCTACGAACAGTACCTTTTTTGTTGATTTCAATTTTTTGTAATGCAGGCATATTAACAGGGAATATTCTTTCCACTCCTACGGTACCAGACATTTTTCTAATAGTAAACGTTTCAGTTGAACCGTGTCCTCTTTTTTGGATAACAACTCCTCTATAAAACTGAGTTCTTGTTTTAGCCCCTTCCTTAATTTCGTAATAAACAGTAATAGTGTCTCCTGCTCCGAATTCTGGGAATTCTTTTGTTGTTACAAATTCGTCTTGTACAAATTTAATTAAACTTTCCATTTTGTTGTATTTAAGTAATTGATTTAAAGCAACATGCACGATTTTCGCCAGAGGTTAGTCTAAATTTGACTGCAAAATTAATCATTATTTAATAATTAGCAATGAGTTGCAGTGCTTTTTTATGAATAGATTTATTTTTTAAATAAATCAGGTCTTCTTTCTTTTGTTCTCTGGTGTGCTTGTTCTTCTCTCCAGGATTCTATTTTAGGGAAGTTACCTGAAAGTAATACGTCTGGAACTTTTACGCCTTTATAGTCAGCTGGTCTTGTGTATACAGGAGGTGCTAATAAGTCATCTTGAAAAGAATCTGTTAGAGCAGATGTTTCATTGTTTAATACTCCTGGGATAAGCCTGATAACGGCATCGCATAATACGTTTGCGGCTAGTTCACCTCCAGAAAGTACAAAATCTCCTATTGAAATTTCTCTTGTAATGAATAAGTCACGCACACGTTGATCAACTCCTTTGTAGTGACCACATAATATAATGATGTTTTCTTTTAAAGAAAGCTCATTGGCTGTACCTTGATTTAAAGTTTTTCCATCAGGAGTCATATAAATTACTTCGTCGTAATTACGTTCTGACTTTAATTTTGAAATGCAAATATCAATAGGTTCAATCATCATTACCATACCGGCGCCACCACCAAATTGATAATCATCAATACTTTTTTGTTTGTTAGTGCTGTGGTCTCTTAAATTATGGAAATGCACTTCTACAATTCCTTTTTCTTGAGCGCGTTTTAGAATAGAATCGTTAAACGGACTCTGCATTAATTCTGGTAAAACTGTAATGATATCAATTCTCATAAAAAACGAATTAGCTTCTATTTTTATTTAATTCGTCTTGTAGTTTACGCATTACTTTTTGTTCACGTTCTAATGCTGTTTTTTTATGGCTTTCGTATTCTTTTTCAACATCTGCAAGTTGAGATTTTGCCTCTTGAGTAATAGTATTACTGTTTTTGAATTTATAAATAAAGAAAATTAGTAATATTGATAATACAGAAGTAACACCCCAAAAAATATTTTTGAAAGCGTTTTTCTTCATATCTGTCCCAATAAAAGAAATATTATCTTTATCTGTATTAACTGTAGAAATCTCACTATTTAAACCATCTATTTTTAATTCCAATTTCTTGGTATTCGATTTTTGATTTTCAATAATAACAGCTAAAGCTTTAATCTCTGTTTTTTGTTTGTTTACAGAATCTAAAACTTGTTTTTTAAGAGTGTGTAACCAAGTTCTTTTAACGACTTTAAATTCTTGAAAGTTGTTAGATTTGGTCATGATATATTCAAACTTTTCATTTACAGTACTATTTGTAAGTGATAGTTCTTTTTCAGCTTCTTGTGCTGAAATATTGAAGACACTTAGTATAAGTGCGAGTAAAAAAAAGTGAAACCTCTTCATGATATCAGTATTTGTTTTTGATAAAAAATCCGTGTTTTAATATAACACGGATTTTTATTAATTATTGTATGTTAACTTACTACTAATAGTAGCTAAATCTTCTTACTTTAGATACGTGCTTAGCTAAACGGATAACTTGGTGTGAATACCCATATTCATTATCATACCAAACATATAAAACAATGTTTTTTCCGTTACTTCTAACGATGGTAGCTTTACTGTCATAAATTGATGGAGCAGATGAGCCAACAATGTCAGAAGATACTAACTCATTGTCTAAAGAGTATTTTATTTGTTCTACTAAATCACCTTCTAAAGCATATTTTTTGATGATAGCATTAACTGCATCAACAGAAGTAGCATTTTCAACTTCTAAATTTAAAATAGCTAATGATCCGTTTGGAACAGGAACTCTAATTGCATTAGATGTTAATTTTCCTTCTAAAGATGGTAGTGCTTTTGAGGCAGCTTGTCCAGCTCCAGTTTCAGTAATTACCATGTTTAAAGCGGCAGCTCTACCACGACGGTATTTTTTATGGAAGTTATCTACTAAATTCTGATCGTTTGTATACGCGTGAATAGTTTCTAAGTGTCCATGAACAATTCCTAAACTGTCTTCAATTGCTTTTAAAACCGGAGTAATAGCATTTGTTGTACAAGATGCTGCAGAGAAAATATTTACATCATCAGGATTGTTTTCTAAGTGATTAACACCGTGAACAATATTAGGGATTCCTTTACCTGGTGCAGTTAATAAAACTTTATCAGCTCCGTTAGAGGCTAATAATCTACTTAATGCCTCTTTATCTCTAAAAGCTCCAGTATTATCAATAATTAAAGCATTGTTGATGCCGTAAATTGTATAGTCAATATCTTCTGGTGCATTAGCGCTAATCATCTTAACGGTTGTTCCGTTAATGATTAATGCTTGATTTTCTAAATCAGTAGTTACTGTTCCTGCAAAGTCACCATGTACAGAATCTTGTCTTAAAAGAGAGGCTCTTTTTTCTAAAACAGTCTCGTCAATTTTACCTCTAGTAACAATTGCTCTTAAGCGCATTTGTTGTCCTTTGGCGGTTTTAGACATTAATTCTCTAGCTAATAAACGTCCAATTCTACCGAAACCATAAAGTACTACGTCTTTAGGTTGGATGTCTTCAGATTTGTTAGCGTCTTTTAATTTATCTGATACAAATGCTGTTGCATCATTATATTTATCGTCTTCTAAGTGGTATTCATAAGTTAATTTACCGATATCTAATTTTGATGGTGGTAAATCAATATTTTGTATTGCTTTAGCAATTTCAACTGAATCAAAAATAGAAATTGGCTTTTGTACAAACTCACCTGCATATTCATGTAAGTTTAAAATATCACTTACATTCTTGTCAATTAATTGATTTCTAAAAAGAACCAATTCAATTGATTTGTCATACCATAAATCACTAACTACTTTTATAAAATCAACAGAAGCTCTTCTTCTATCTGCCTGAAAAGCTAACTCTTTTTCGTAAGTATCATTGTTTGCAATCATCGTCATTGTTGTTTGTGTGTTGTTTTGAATGTGCAAAATTACTAATTTTAACTAAAAAAAACGCTCATATTGAGCGTTTTTTTAATTTCTTGAAAATGATTTTGTTTTAAAAAATGTAATTAGGTTTGTCTTTAACGTAACCACCAATTTTTTGAATCACCATTTTTATAGACTACTTCCAAGTGGTATAGATTTTTAAAATCTAAGTTTTTAAGTTTGTTTAGATCTTCAATACTTTCTATTTCTTTTTCATTAAATTTAATAATAACACAACCTTTAGTGATGCCTAATTTCGTGACTAGAAAGTCATGATTAATATCAACAACTTTTATTCCGCTTTTTAAATCTAAAGCATCTATTTCATGATTAGTTAAGTTTTTTAGCTCTAAGCCAAATGCTTTTTGAGTAAGGATACTTTTGTCAGATAGTTTTACGGAAATAGTTTTTAACTTTCCTTTTCTTAATACTGTTACGTGGATAGTGTTTTCAGGCCTTTTAGTGCTTAGGTAGCCAGTTAGGTCTGAAAATTTTGCAATTTTAGTCTGGTCAATTTGTTTGATAATATCACCAACTTTTAAACCTCCTTTTTCTGCACCTGAATTAGGTTCAATTTCTGAAATATAATATCCTTCAGTTTCATTTAATTCTAATTTATTAGCAACATCATTGTTAACACCAATGCCACTTACGCCTAAAATGGCTTGTTGAACATTACCATATTCTAAAATATCTTGGACAATTTTATTGGTAGTGTTTGAAGGAACTGCGAAAGAATAACCTATGTATGATCCAGTTTTAGAAGATATGGCGGTATTAATACCAATTAATTCTCCTCGAGTATTTACTAATGCACCTCCAGAGTTTCCTGGATTTACTACAGCATCAGTCTGTAGATAAGATTGAATATTGTTGTCGCCGTCTAAATCTCTAGATTTTGCACTAATGATCCCTGCAGTAACTGTAGAATTTAGATTGTATGGGTTTCCTACCGCTAATACCCATTCTCCAATTTTTACATTATTTGAATCACCAAAAGGGATATATTGTAGTTTTTCTTTTGCTTCAATTTTTAATAACGCAATGTCGCTTTTCTTGTCAAATCCAATAACACGGGCCTTGTATGATTTTTGATTATTTAAAGTTACAGTTAGCTCATCAGCATTGTCAATAACGTGATTATTGGTTACGATGTAGCCGTCTTCAGAAATCACAACCCCAGACCCGGTAGACCCTTTTTTGATTTTTTCACCTTGATTATTATAATATTCAAATATATTTCTGGGTTGTGTATAAGTTGTAGTATTAGTAACGTGCACTACGGCATGAATAGTTTTTTCAGCAGCAGTTGTAAAGTCTGTGTTTTCTGCTAACGCATTCATTTTAGATGAATTATTAGTAACGGGAATAGAAAAGGTTGTTGCGGGAATGATTGTACTGACTTCCTGTTTGTGTTCCTTGTCTATAAAAGTTTTATAACCAACTAAACTTAGGGTTCCTCC
>Ga0209291_1003013_pt1 | contig 12946 bp, 20 predicted proteins | sample GOMGulsemesocosm_FD_184633 | JGI IMG/M metagenome (GOLD analysis project Ga0209291, IMG submission 184633) | Methane-oxidizing microbial communities from mesocosms in the Gulf of Mexico - GOM9B Gulf of Mexico (SPAdes) (version 2) | ecosystem: Environmental > Aquatic > Marine > Cold seeps...
TTTCTTGTTATCCATATACTATCCATGTGTACCTGATTTAGTGAAAAGCCTAACGCCACAATAAGTGGTAAATGATAACTGGCTAAAATGCTTGAAGCAAGAACAACAACCAGCAGAAATTTGTCAATTTGAACACCTTATTAGCTAGAATGGCTACCCTATTATATATCGTTGTAATACTTCGAACTTATCTCGAAACAAAACGTTGTATATAGCTTTAACGCTGGATAATTTGAATAAGCTACATAAAGGTCTGCCAGCGAATACAAATTGAAAACCATAAACTCTCTTAATTTAATGCCTAGAACAGTCGTTTTAACGATAATAATTCAAGTGTATTATTTTCATAGATAAATTCGTTTAACATAGAATTTGAATAAACATCTAAAAGCTGACAGTGAACATCTTTTTGAATATTCACGCAACCTTATTGGTAACGCGTAACCGCCAGCAACCTAATAAGAAACTTTTGATAGTTGGCTATGTGAAGCGTGAAACGGCACCTAACCCGCGTTAAAAGCCCCGATTGATTGACGTGTTATATTTGATTTTCCACTTTAGCGTGTTTATTAAAGTGATCAACAGAAAAACTAAACAGCACTTTAATCATAAAGAACATACTAACCATTAAAAACCATATAGGAAGAGACAAAAATATTAATAATAATACCCCGTAACACATTAAGTTTGCAGCAATGAAATTCTGAATAGGATTTCCTTTTAATGCATTAACGACAAATGCCGAAGCTATAGTATATCCCCATACAATCAAAGCAGTATCAATGGGCTGAGATAACAACCATGCGATAGCTAAAATATGAATATGGATGGAAATGAAAACAATACGATTTTTAGGTCTTTTTGAATAAAACTCATTGGTACCGTAACTGAAGTTAGCAATGCATCCAGCAAGGACATCAACGATTAATATATAAGCGGCAACTGTTTGCCAACTACTCGATTCAATACCAGCAACAGAATAGATGACACAGCTACCAAGTAAAGCAAAAATAACAATGCAAGAAACTTCTACTATTGATTGTTTCTCACCAAGTACTTCAAAAAGAAATTCGGGGGTTTTAAAATATTTCAACACTTAAATAGTATCTCCAAGTTAAATACAACAACAATTAATTACCACCTAAATTGCTATGAAATATAACGCCCTATTAAGCAGTTGTTAATTATTGGCTAAAATATGTGTAGAGCGGAATCGAGCCAACGGGTAACAGTTAAGCTTGAATAGCTTGTTAGCTATACATTATTTAAACACATTATTTAGCTAAAACTAAAACACTCGTTTGCCAGATATTGCGATATACATAGCAACAAAACCAAGCAATGAATAAATCCATTCAAAATAGTCAATTCCTTGGTAATCACCATTCAATGTCATTACACCAACCATATATGCTAAGAATAATGAAGGAATAGCAAAAACAGCTAATAGAAGTCGAATATTCAATGGTAATTTGGTACTTTTATTTTTAGCATTCATTGTTCGAGTGTCCTTTTAAAAATTGGCTGATGCCACAAATTATGCGCAGTTTAGCGTGTGTTCTATTACAGAGGAAATGTTGTTGGTTATAATGTGAGCCAAGCGCAACCAGCCAACGGTTATTTGTCCTGCTTCAATGACTTGTTTCTTTGATGCTCACATATATTCTCTCTTTAGAGGTCCCGGCCAGCCTCAAACTGCGCCACACCCTCTAATGGTTTTAACCAAGAAAGCCTAGTGCGTACGAATATTTCCACATCTACGTTCACAGAAGAAGGATTATCCAATGTCATTGCATTGATTTCGGCTTCATCAGGAGAGTCGATCCCCTCCCATTTTAAATAGGTTCCGCATTTATGACAGAAAACACGATTCGCCGTTTGACTAAAAGATATTAAGCCAGTAGGTTTTGTAAGCCATTTAAATTGCTTGTTCGGGACCATGGTAAATACAGAAAAAGGTGCCCCAAGATGCTTTTGACAATCGATACAATGGCAATTTAAAGTATTAGCCTCTGTCAAATCTATTTCATATCGTGCAAAACCACAACGGCAACCACCTTGTTGAACATTACTCATACTTAGACCTAATTAGAACGATAAGAAGCTAGAAAACTACTCGACTTAAACTTGCAATTTACACTCTGTAAAAAGGCCTGCTTGAATAGCTTGTTATGTTGACGTTTAAAACAAAACTAAGCCATCATACGGTTTTAACTTTAAAGATTCCAGTCGTTTAGCTAGGCTACCTACATGCAACTCAAGTTTATGGCCATTAGGATCTAAAAAGTATAGAGACTCACCTTCACTTTCATTTAACTTCCACTCTTTTATACCATTATTAATAATTTGAGATTTCACACGCTCGAAGTTTGAAGTTGAAACATCGAAGGCCAAATGACTATAATCATTATTTGGTATAACGGTGTCGCATGAAAGACAAAACCAAATTTCGTTAAGAGTTAAGTACGCACCATTAATCCACTTAGCATGTGGGGTCATCCCAAGTAAATTGATGTAAAAATCGAATGACTCATCTAAATCATTCACAGCAATTGTTATGTGATTAATGCCTTGAAGCACAAATTGTCCTTAGTAAACATAACGCCCCATTAAGGTTAAAAAAATAGTTAGTTAAAATAAACGTCGACAGAGTAAATAGCTTACTGTTATTTGCCCTGTTAGAATGGATTGTCATTGCGTACGGTACTCTTTAAACGCCAATTTATACGCTAACATTGCAGCTGGAATGACATCTACACGATTGAAAGCTGATTGTTTTTTGGGTTCATAAACAAGCTTTAATTGAAACTCGGTTTTATTACAGCTAGCATCAGGTTTAAAACCATCCCAAATAAAACCCAACCCTTCAATATTTTGAGTCGTACCATCTAGAAAAAACCGAGTGCGTGATGTGAAACCATTATCCATCATAAAGTGACCAACATTACGCGCCTCATCTTTTGAAGCAAAGCAAATTGATGCCTCTTCATAATAAGTCGATGAACAACTTACCAAGGTAAAGCAAAATATATACACTAATCCTGAAATTTTCACCTGACCTCCTTGAGCGCTACATCCCCTAATAAGAGACTCTTAATTGTATGCTATAGTCTGTACTAAACGGCATCTAACTAATTGTTAAAGCCCGGTTTTTAGATGTTCTTTATGCAACGCAATAATGTTCAAAAAATAACGATGTCTGATGGATAACCGCTGCCATCATCTCTTTATGTGGAACATGACCGCAGTTCTCTAAAATTATTATTTTCGACTCTCCAGAAACATTCTTTGCAATAAATTCGGGGAATGCATTTGAACCATATTCATCTTTATCTCCATGGATTGCAAGAACCGGGCATATTATTTGACCTATACGAGGCTTAAGGCTCCAAGAGGCAAATTCAGAAGATAACCAAATATCAAACCAAGCTTTTAACACCCAGCGAGCTTTATTGCCATGCCATTTTACTAGCCGCTCCATTTGTTTAGGGTGTTGAAACATGGTTTGTGCTTCTCGAATTCCCTTAGTTGTTTTATCTTCTACAAATGACTGCGCAGACTCTGTTATAACGCCTAGACACTCTTTGTCAACGGCGGCTATTCCTATCGACATTGCTCCACCAACACTATGCCCAAAAAGATAGTATTCATTAAATTGGGCGGCTCTTTTTACGCTTGGAAAATAATAATCAGCTTCATCCCAAATAAAGTGAACTGTCGGGGCTTTCTTATTTTCGCTAGATTGGCCAAACCCAAGACGATCATATGCAATAACAATACGTGATAAGGAACGAGCTAATCTTTCAGGGAAATCTCGCCATAAATCGACGCAACCTAAAGAGTCATGCATTAGCACAATAGGTCTGCTGAATTTAGGGTTTTCAGGGATCCATTTTTTGATGTAAACGGAGCCTCCGTCCACACCTGCAAATAACTCTTCAGTTGAAACGATGCTCATTTGGCCTCAATTTTCCATACGCCCCGATAAGAAGCTTTGATAGTGGGTTATGATGTATAGCGACAGAACCTATGCAACAATTCTGAGTTCTGTTTGAATTGTAGAAAAGATCACTTTAACAGGCGCAAAGCGTATCTATACTTGTATACTAAACCTTGATTTGCCCTAATTGCTGCAAGCACTATTTCGGTTATAGCAAAAATTCCAAATAACAAGGCAATAATTAATCCAATTCCAAATGGCAAGGGCAATAAATAAACGGCAAAAACCAAGCTACATAAAATCTGAAAATTTATAGACGCCTTACCATTTCTATTTACAAAGTCTGACTCATGCCTTTTAAGTAACCACACAATAACGACAGAAATTATATTCCCAAATGGAACCGCAAAGCCAACAAAAGCGACTATATGACAAAAAGCAGCCCAAATCTTAGATTCGGTATTTGTTTCAATGAATTCCATTTTTTCAATCCTTTAATACAGAAAGCGTTGTCAATTATCTAACGCACCAATAAGGCTAATCTGTTGTTTGCTCTTCTTAAGTGGCTTGTTAGGCGAACTTATTTTTGTTTAAATTTATTAAGTAAACTTTTTCCGTAGTCTATAGCCTTACGCTCAATTTCTGTTAAAGGGTCGGGTTGACCTTTTTTAGGGAGGGTAAATAATGATTGACCATATTTAATTGCCGACTTTTCCATTGCATTAAGTGTTACCTGTTCCGATTTTTCAGCGTGTTTGACCGTATTCATATCCTGCTCCTGCATTATATTTTTGATTGACGTTTCAAATACAGCAGCAAGACACTTTAAAGACTCTGCACCAACACGTTGTCCACTCTCGACTCGTTGAATAGTACGAGCGCTTACACCAGAATGAAGAGCAAGTTCTTCTTGAGTCCACCCTTTATCTAATCTACGTTGTTGAATACTCATCACTTTTCCTATTGCTGTTTGATACCTATTTATGACAGTCTTGCAGAAGAATAAACACGACAAAATAACGACATTTATCGTTTTGTCGGCGACAGCCTAGCTTTATGGTCGCCTAATGCCCAAATAAATCGCTTTAATAGCAGCTGGAAATAAACGACTAAGAAATAAAATAGCCACAGGCATTTGTCCTGTTTGAATGCCATGTAAGGTATTGAGACGTTTAATTCCAAGCATGTTCTATCGCTCTTTCTTCATAACTCCAGCGAATTCGAGTCCACCTTCAAGTTCACGAAAGTCAACGTTAACCAGTTCCCAACCTTCAGTTCCAAGTGAATTGAGGTAACTTTCAACATCTTCTCGTTTTCTGCCTTTAAACAGCCCTGCTGTCTCGACATCTCTAGTATCTATTATTTTATATTTATACTTTTTCATGAGTTCTCCATAAACGACTTGATTGATGTATATCTGCCGGTCTGTTCTTTTAACGATTGAATAGCTTGTTGTATGCAACTTGCCAATTTAGCGCTCAGAACTCGATCGACTTCCCTTACTCTGTTGATTTAAAATTTCGGATATTTTTTCTTTTTCCCATTCTTCACCTAAAGGTTGAAATACATAAAAAGCGAGGCCAGCAATAAGCGAACTAAAAGATAAGAATACAACAATTAATGGACCAACATTTTCTCCATCATTGTAGTTAGGTAAGATGAAAAGGAGAAATATTGCCATTAAAAATGCAGATAACACATACAAATATTTTATAGATTTAACCTTCTCTTTCGCCTTTTCTTGCTGAGAATGTTTTTGAAGCGTGTCCGGTTCTGGTTGTTGGTTTTTTTCATTATCTATAGCATCTGTAAGCTCATCTGTTGAGATCTCAAAAACTGAGGCCAAAGATTTTAAGGTTTCAGTTCCAACGCTTTTTCCTTTTTCTACTCTTTGAATTGTGCGAACATTTAAATCGCTTAGTTGTGCTAATTGTTCTTGAGACCAGCGTTTTTTTAGTCTTAATGACTTCACGGGTAACTCCTTTATTGTTGAATACTGGTGCATTATATACCACGGGCACGGTGTCGGTTATGACAAACAGGCGACAAATACCCGACTGGTATTCAATTTACACTTGGCATAAACGTCAAATTGTTATTGGCAAAAACAAGTGAGACACGAAGAATAAGCCAATGATTCTTTATCCTGCTTGAATGTCTTGTTAACCGTGTTTTTGATCTAAAGCCCTAAATAACATTTTTCGTTGCTCAGAAGAGAAAACATAATAACCAAAAATAATATCTTCTTGCCCATTAATTTGTAAACTAATGAGATGTGGTATCCATTTACTAATTTTATAGCTTTGAAAATCATTCCAATTGACAATGGTTTTCAATTCATAATCGTAAAACTCAAAACTATCCTTTTTTAATATCAATCTTTTAGATGGATCCCTATGAACTATAAACATGTAACAAATAAAAAGAATGGTAAAAGCCAAAGATAATTTACAATAGAAAACTATATCCACATACGAGTCATTCCATAAATATAGTGGAATACCCACGACTAAATACCAAAATATATTTGCCGACATATTATAAAGACGAGAAAAAACATTTTGAAATCTAGATTGAATTAATTCCACCGTAGTGCCTCTAAATTGTTAACGCCCCATAAAAAAGCTTTTAATTACTTCATTAATGATGATGCCAAATACCAACAACTTTTATCTCGTTGTCGATGCTTCTCAGGTTTAGGCCTGTAAGAATTTCACCATTCAACTTGTCAAACTTTCCGACCCAAAGAACCATGACACAATGGTCATTGCGAAGGCACCGAATAAACTCTCTATCTTTAACAACTTGACCGTACATATTAACCATTGAAGATTGTTGCCTTGCAAACTCAGTTTTATCAATGATTTGAGCAAATCCAGAATGAAAATCACGGGAAAACTGATTATAATTTGAAGCTATAGCCCCTTCTATAATATTATCAATGATCGGTTCTGATATTTTAAGTATTTCTTCGTCTGTAAGATCTTGAATTGCCATTTTTTCATTCTCCTAAATGAGTATTTCCTGAGTTTGATAAATACTCCAACCGTGTAATGTTCAGTTCAATTCACCTATTACAAAGCTTTTGATAGTGAGCTAATGTGTATCGAAGAGAACCTAACCAACAGTTAAAAGTTCTGTCTGAACAGCTTGTTATACATTGTTATGATTAAGGGCATCATTACCCTTAACCAATTTATAGCCAAGATACGCCATGGGCAAGTAAGCGCCAATTAAGTCCAAAGAATTAAACCAAACTGGCGACGGTAGGTTCATTACCATAATTATACCGCCGGCAAGAAATGCAAAACCAATAACAAGTGCAATTAATAATTTGTGATTGGATGCAACTTTTGCGGCGAAAAAAGCACCGCTGAGCGTTCCTAAAGCGTGGGCAAGAAACGGAAAAACAAAATGTTTTGGCATAAATAATGACATGGCTTTCTTTAGCCCTTCCATTGATGATACATCTGCCCCAGCAGGTGGAGGAACTAATTCAGCACCTAATGAAATGAGTCCCATATTTACGGTACTACCTAAAACTAGGCCCCCCAATATTGCAAAAGAATTTAGCATGATAGACTTCATTTTAACTCCTTCATTTGAAGCGGATAACGCCCATTAAACGTTCTGCTTGAATGGCATGTTATGTGATAATTCAAAGATCAGACAACGGTATTTTTTTTGCGCAAGTTCAAACCATGTTTCGCCTTTTTCTATAAACCCATAACGACGATAAAAATTTAAGGCACGAGGATTATAATCAGCACATTTTAACCATAGGTCGCCTTCAATTTTTGATATGATTGAATCCATTAATTTTTGGCCTATACCTTTTCCTTGGTATTTAGGAAGAATATAAATGGTTTCAATTTCTCTTTTACCGTCATCAGATCCTGATACGACAGCGTATCCAACAAGGCCAAAGTCTGTTTCAGCCACTACAACATAACTGTTATCAATTAATTCGTTCATCTTTTCCGGCGTAAAGCGACAAAGGGCGTATTCGGCAAAAACATCATTTACCCCTTCATCAGCATAGGTATCAACCCAAGTTGCAATGGCCAAGACTGAAAGGTGCTTTGAATCATTCTTAGTCGCTCCACGTATATTCATTCATACCTCTGATCTTTTAACGCCCCATTAAGCGGCTTTTAATAGTTGGCCATAATGATAAACGAAGCAGAACCTAGCCAACGGTTATGTGTCTCACTTAAATAGTTTGATAGGTTTATATTACATCTTCCCTAATTTTTATTAAATTCTGATCCCATTTACAAAACTGCATTTGGGGAATAAAGAATAACGATCAACGGGCTTAAGCTCAATAATATTTATTTTACTCACATTATCAGATTCAACTTTTTGCTCTATTTCGAAGTAAAACCACCATCTTTCGTTTGTAGATGTTAATTCGATGTAAGGATAACTTCTGATTTTCCAGCTTCCTTTGAGATGATCCGTTCGTTCATTATTCTTATTAGTAAAAGATAATCTATAAGTATTGTTTTTATATAAATATAGGTTTACCAATGTATCACAATTACGGCTTTCATAATTATTCGCAAGATCTTGATTAGCGATGCTATCTTTTTGTTTTACTCCGTCAGGAAGCAAAAACAAACCGACACTATTCTTGCTATACCAATGATTACCTGACACAAGTGATTCAACACGGGGAATGGCCCAGTCTATATTAGTAAGTGAATTTATTAATCGCTCTAAAGTGTTATCCCCTTTAATAAATGGAGAATAAAGCAGAGTCGATTGATGAATTGTTTCAGGGAAAGCAAGCGTATTAGTAACAACTTTAAAATTAGACGCTTCCAGCTGTGAACTGATTTTTTCTATTTCAGTATCTGACAAATAACGAGTATATAAATGAACTTCTGTAGAAGAACAAGCCAAAAGCGTAATACAAAATAATATAACACTCAATAATTTCATTCAAACGCATCCCTTCGGTTATACCTAACGCCCCGCTAAGAAGCGTTTAATTGTTGGCTAAAATGTAAAGCGACAGAACCAGAAAACTGCTGAAAGTCTACTGGAATTGCTTTTTTAAATTTATTACAGATATGCTTGAAACCAGTCGACTAACTCTTTATTCGCTTTAACTTTGTTTTTCATCAATCCATGATTATCGCTAGGGTAGACTACAAGTTTATGAGGGATGCTATTTTTTGTTAGGGCATCAGCAAGTACAATCGAGTTATTAACAGACACACGTTTATCATCTTCACCATGTAATAGTAAAATGGGAATATTCGGAGATAATTCATTAACCCATTTCAATACTGAACGCTTTTCGAGTTCAGCTACTTTGTTTTTATCATACTCAGGAATCCTCTTTGTATAGACTTTTTCCATGGCCGGTCGAAAATCGAGCTCTTTTAGCAAGTCAGTAGCACCGGCAATCGTTGCTATAGCTTTTATACTTTTGATTTGCTTTAAAGCTAGATGGGTTTGCATACCTCCACGACTAGCACCGAACATGCCAATTCGCTTTGCATCAACACCTTCGATATTTGGAATATAATCTAATAAAGCTATAACATCATTAACATCTGCTCCACCAAACTGATCTTGTTCTAGAGAATTTTTCGTGAAAGTTCCCCGATATTGACTACCTATAATTACGAAGCCTTCGTTAGCAATAGGAAACAAATTATGCATCATAGACCCAAATACAACTCCGCCAAAATTACCGTTTCCACCACGGTTATAAATTAACACGGGTAATTTATGCTTAGATAATTTAGGTTTAATTACAAAACCTTTAACAATATTTCCATCGACCTGGTAGTTAAATGTTCTGCAAGAGAGATTATCCTTATATTCACTAAATTTCTCTTCCCCAAACATAGAGTCGAAGGTCAACATAGATTTTTCTAGTTTACTATCTGACTTAACTCGGTTTCGTCGCTTATTTTCTATGAAACCACGCCACGATGAATAGTCTTTGAATATGTGATTAAAACAATTCTTTTGTCCCTTTATACGAACATCATTTATCAAGTTTGATGCTTGAAGACTAAACGATGAAAAAACTAAGGATATAATTAATAGGTATTTATTCACATGAACTCCGTGTAAATGATTGATTAAATTTCTAACGCCTAACTAAAGGCTTTTGAGTGTTGGCTAAAATGTGAAGTAACGTGGAACCTAGCCAACTTTACAATTCCAGCTTTAATTGCTTGGTATACCTTTCTGCACCAAAGCTATTCTTTTTGAGGATAAGCTTGCCCTTCATCTTGGTTTGAAGCTGGTGAAGAAGCATGTCTATGCAGCCAAACCCACCTGTGTGTTTTTCTTAATGCCACACTCCAACGAATTGGGATTTCTAATGTATTGCCTTGATATTCTAGGTGAATGGTTAACGCAATAGCAACGACTGCATAATCGTTTGAAATATTGATCGTTGACCATTGCCATTCAAATTCATTTGCTGTGGCTTCAGCAAAATTTCGAAGAAACAAATCCTTAACCGCCCCCCTTCCTTCGCAAAGTTCATCAGCACCGGTACCAATGACCGAAATATCATCGCTGTCTTCAAAGACATGCATTAATGATTCAATATCTTTAGCACAATACGCTTTGGCATAGTCTTCTAAGGTAGACTTAATTTCTTGTTCTTCTGTCATATTGTACCTCTATTCATTGTTGAACACTGGGTGAAAATATTTATAATGCCCCACTAAGAGGTAGATTATTTATCGAAGCGCTTTCGCTCTTTCCAAGTTATTTTCTTTTCACTTTTAAGTATCGCTGTATGACCTTTAAGTTCCCAGATTTGTTGGGTGTGCCCGTTGTTTCCAGCAGTAAACTGAATTTCTACCAATTGTTCACTGATCTTTTTGATAAAGGGTGAATGCCCTTTTAATTTGGTTAAAATATCAGGTCCGTATTTATCACCAGCAAAATATATAAGGTAATAACCATTCGTAGGTACTTTCCCTTCATTGTAGAAAGAAGCTTCGTACCCCAACTTTCTAATTTCTAACCGGTGCGTTTCCTCTCCTGCTTGTGAGGTTCCAATGAACTCGTAGATTAGCCTTTTATCTTTCGGTTCAAGAAACGCATAAGAACTCGAAAATAAAAATGACGAAAAGAACAACAATAATAATACACAATACTTCAATTTAAACACCTTTATTCCTAACGCCCATAAGGAGGCTTTTAATTGTTGGTTATAATGTGAATCTGAACCTAACCAACTTTCCAAAGTTCTGCTTGAGTGGTTTGTTATAGCATATTATTCCGAACGAGCCATTTTAGCATAGTTTGCAGTTATTTTAGTGCCGTGTTCCGTTCTAATAATGGAAGCTTTGTCGATATAAATAACTGATTTTTCCAAATGAATCTTTACACTTCCATTAGCTATTGATGGTGTGTCCGTTTCCCATTTTGAATCTATTAAAAGTTCAAAGGTGACATCATTAGGTAAAAATATTTCAACGCTGTCACTATAAAGGTGATAATCATTATTTTTTGATGTTGTCACCTTCTGAGCAGAAATTGTCATAGACGAAGCCATTGAAGATGAAGTCAAAAACATAGAACTACCAAAAAGAGCAATAATCAGTGAACAAGCAATCGCTAGTCTTGTTTTCACCTGAACATTAGTCGATTTTGTTTCAGTTCTAGTTTCATTTTCATATAACTCGTTAACATCTAATTCGAAACAAGAAGCTAATGCTTTAACGGTCTCCAACGACCCTGTACCATTATTTTCGACTCTTTGTATAGTCCTCAAACTTACAACACTTGCATCGGCTAAATGTTGTTGACTCCATGCTTTATTTTTGCGTTCAGATATTATTTTTTGAGAATTTAATTTCATTTCCATTTTAGATTCTTCCATATAATGATTGAATCAATATATTGGTAAGAAATTCCTTTTTTGTATACGACAAATGTACGTCAACGATACGCCATCCAAATGACATAGTGTTTATGCCCTGCTTGAAGGGCTTGTTAGCTGTATATTACATTGAAGAAAGCTAGATTAACACCTAGTACTAATTTTCAAGAGCGTATGTGATAGTTCTATTTTTGTCCTATATTTAAGATTGAATATTTAAAATTTAGCTGATTTATAAGTTCAAGGAATAAACAATTTAGCATTAATTCCAATAAACGTAGGTAAAATTACTTTTATGACTGTCATGGCGCACCCAAATAGACAAAACATTAAGCGATATAGAGTCCAGGATAAAGTTTTGGGTATTCAAGAGTACTTCTCTATTGCCAAGTATGGTGGCAAAGCTAGAATTTTAGCAGAGAAAAGACAAAAAGAAATATCACAAAAAAGACTATATCGACAAATACGTATGCAATTAGATATAAATAAGATATTCCATCCTGATGGTACCGTTATTGGGCTAAAGCGAACATTAAAAAATAAAAGTGGTTCAATAAAAAAGGTTTTACAAATTCAAATTAGCGTAAATGGCAAACAGAAAAAGACTGATATTACGATTGATAACAAAACGTTTAGACAAGCTTATCTTAAGGCTCAAAATAAAATATTAGAAATAAGAGAGATTGAGCACTCTTCTGAAATAACAGCAATGTTTAAAAAAGTCTCAGGGTACTACAAATACAGCTAACGCCTTGTTATGCGTCCTGCTTGAATGGCTTGTCAGGTTACATTTTGATGCATTACATAAAATTCATTTTCATGGTTAGTGATTAAAAATCCATTCTTCTCATAAAAGGATAATGCTTTTATATTTGTTTTAAATACACGTAAAGATAATGGCTTATTTGAGAGTGATTTTTTAAGTAAAGTTAAAGCATGACGACCAACACCTTTAGAGCGGTATTTTATATCAATGATAAACATCATAATATATGCCCCATTTTTTTCTTCAATTACTTGAAAATAACCAATTCTTTTACCTGCATTAAAGAGGGTATAGTTTACGCTTGAATTCCAACGGCTTTCAAAATCATTAATTTGCCAATTCTGGTCCCACCCCCAAAGAGTTTCAATATGAT
>Ga0209291_1003014_pt1 | contig 12945 bp, 12 predicted proteins | sample GOMGulsemesocosm_FD_184633 | JGI IMG/M metagenome (GOLD analysis project Ga0209291, IMG submission 184633) | Methane-oxidizing microbial communities from mesocosms in the Gulf of Mexico - GOM9B Gulf of Mexico (SPAdes) (version 2) | ecosystem: Environmental > Aquatic > Marine > Cold seeps...
GTTTATACAACCTGAAAAGTTAGAAAACTCAGTTTTATACAAGCCTGTAAAAGGGTTAGCCACTATGATTTTCCCAGACATCATTAAACAAGAGGAAGAGTTACGAGAGGAATTGATAGGAAGTTAAGGTTATAATAACCTATAGAAAACAATGAAAGTAAAAATTGATCAAATTGTAGATTCACGTGAGACAAAAGCAGGTTTATATTTTGACTATATAATCCAGTTTCTTATCTTATTATCTATACTTGCGTTCACTATTGAAACAATTCCAGATTTAGAACAGAGAACAATAGACCTCTTAAACACCTTTGAATTAGTTTGCATTATAATTTTTAGTATCGAATATATTATTCGACTCTATATTGCAAAGAAAAAATTCAAATTCATCTTTAGCTTTTATGGAATTATAGATTTACTTGCTATTTTACCTTTTTATTTGTCATTTGGATTTGATTTACGATCAGCAAGAATTCTTAGATTCCTAAGACTTTTTAGGATAATTAAATTAGTGAGATATAATAAAGCTATTAATAGGTTTACAATTGCTTTCAAAATGATTAAAGAAGAACTTATTATGTTTAGTGTAGTTTCACTAATACTAATTTACCTTTCAGCAGTTGGAATATATTATTTTGAAAATGATGTTCAACCAGATTCCTTTTCTTCTATTTTTTCAAGCCTTTGGTGGTCCGTGGTAACTTTGACAACCGTTGGTTACGGTGATGCTGTTCCTATTACCATAGGGGGAAGAATTTTCACTTTTTTAATTCTAATGATAGGTCTTGGAATTATTGCAATTCCTTCAGGAATAATATCATCAGCCTTAACCGAAGCCAGAAATTTAGAAAAAAAGTTATAACCATGCCTCTAAAAAATACGAGATTAGTATATAATATTTAAAGCCTGTGTATATTTTAAAAAAAAACAACAATAGTTTTAACACCTACTCCACAACAGTAATATTTCCTCCCAATACTTTTTTTGTATCTGCTAGTTTTGGGTTTCCGTAAATGGTAATATTTCCTCCAGCCTTTACTTTTGCCTTTGCTATTTCAGTTGCATATATTTTAGCAGAACCTCCCGCACTTACTGTAACTTTTGTTTGTTCTGTAATGCACTCTTGAGCTTTATAAATCCCGCCGGAATTCACAACAACATCTTGGTTTTTAGCTTTTCCTGAAAGCGTAATAATACTTCCAGAAACTACTCTTGAATTTACTCTTTGAGCATCCACTTCAAGTCTGATGATTGCTCCTTCTTGCGCTTTTACTTCTAAATCAATTTCTTTAATGATTTCATCTGAAAAAATAAAAGAACCTTCATTAGCATCTATCAAGTTCAACTCGTTATAAAACAATACTACTTTAGTTTCATACACAGTTGAAGCTTTTGGCATGTTAAATCTGATTTTCAACAAACCATTTTTGTTTACTATTTCAACATCATCTTTATGTACACCAGAAACAACTACTTTGTTTTCATCTGATTTCACCAACTCCACTGACAAGCCATCAAATGCTTTTAATTGACTGAATTCCCCTAGATCTTTTTCTATATTTTGAGAAAATGCAACTATTGAAAATAGTGCTACAAATATGAATATTAACTGCTTCATGATTTATCTTTATTATTTTAACGAATCTACTATTTGTTTTATTACAAACTATGTGCCGTTTTATTATTTACATGATGAGGTTCCGAAATAAATTCGGAATGATGTTAAAAAATAAATCTAGTAATGATAAATTTGTCGTTTTTCACCTACAACCTCTTTATATCTTTTGAAATAATCCACCCAACAGACCCGTTAGTTAGCTTTATTTTTGTCCATCCACCAAAATCTTCAAACACTCTAATTTTTGTTCCTTCATGTAATTGAAATGCCTCATCACTATTAAATTTAGGCTCTGATTTCACCTGAGATTCTTTTGAAAATACAATTGCATATTGCTCGTTATTTACAATAGTTTCTTGTTGATATGCAAATATTACTGAAAGCACTGAAAAGAATAACCCTACTAATGAAACTATAAAGAATAGTCGTTTTCTATTTGCGAATTTTGAATTTGTGTACCCAACAAACATTACAATAAATAGCATCATGAATACAATTGCTAAAACTGCCCAAATATCAAAAGATAACATATTTATTAGGGATGAAAACATTTTTGAAAAACCTGTAGTTGGAATAACATCAATTTTATCAATTCGCATGTTATTCGCAAAAGCTAAATTGGTAAGTACATCTTCATTATCAGGATCCAGCTGTAATGCTTTTTCATAATAATACACACTTTCTGCAATTTGATTTAATTTGTAATGTGCATTAGCCCTGTTAAAGTATAATGATGCTGAATGCTCCTTAGTACTCAGTATTTGTTCATACACTTGAATTGCCTCATTATATTTTTCGCTATTATATAATCCGTTTGCTTTTTGAAAAAGCTGTTCGTTTTGAGCAAACCCAAAACTGGTGATTAATAATATTATGTATATTATGTTTTTCATTCTTCTATTTTTATAAAAATCACCTCGTCCTAATTCCAATACTTCAGCTAGCTCATTGCTTATACTATTACCTTCAAGGAGAAGGAACTCTTATATTTGTAACTATAATGCCTTATCAATTTCTGAAATTACTTGTACTGCTTTATCATAATCGTGCTTCATTGCATCACTACTTATTGGCGTAAAACGTGCTAAATCACAAGCCTCAATTAAATTCACAAAACTAGTAGTTGTACTTTCACTAATATTATTTTTTGTAAATACTGACGTTATTTTTTCCTTACTAAATTCAGTAGTTTCAATTTGCAATTTTGCTTTTAAATAATTGTGCAACGATTTGTGCAACGATTCATAAAAAGCTTCTTTATCATTCAAATTTTTCTTCGCTTCTGATAAGAATTTTTTAGCCAATTTATCTGCTTTTCTAATTCTACTCCCTTGTACATCATTTGCTATCAATTGTTGTTTCTTTTGAAATAACAATACTACAGGAATCACTATAATAGGTACTAATAACAAAAGCCAAAACAACGTAGACCTAAAAAATTGAGTTGTACTCGTAGGTATTAAGTTTGAATTGGTATGAAAGGACCTAAATTGACTGTTATTACTAACAACATTCTGTTTTGTTACAATAGAATCATTTGTAGTTTTTACAGTATTAGTATTGGTTGGCCCTGTTAATACCTCAACAACATGCTCTATTGAACTTAAAGTATGATATGTGTCGGTTTTTGGATTAAAGTAACTAAACTCTAATTTTGATACAGGATAATTTCCTTTGTACTGCGGCACAATAGTATACCTATCACTTATCACCCCACTCATACCTGAAAGATTTGTACGCACGTTTTCTTTATGCTCTGGCTCATACACTTCTAATGAACTTGGAACAACAAGTTTCGGCAATTCAAATAATTTTAAATTTCCTCTACCACTAACTTTTACGGTAGCTTCCAGTGATTCGCCAGATTTTAATGCCGTTTTATTAGCTGTTACATCAAATTCAAATTCTCCAACTGCTCCGGTAAAACTTGCTGGCTTTCCTGATTCAGGAAGTGGTTTTACATTTATTGTTCGATTCCCTGCCGCAACTTTCTGATGTACTGATTGATACTGTCTTCCTCCAAAAAAGTCTCTCCTATTAGTAGGTACATTTACCACTACATCTAAGGTTAATGGCTCAATAGCTAGTTTTCCTGTTTTCTGTGGATATAATACCGATTTACGCAAGACTACAAACTTATAATTCTGTCCTTTGTAGGTTCCTTGTTCTATTTTTAATTGTTTGATGTCAATATTTTGACTCCAGAAATCAGCAAACTTTGGATTGTCTATCGGGTTAAAATTACTCACACTTACCGACGGCCCAACATATAATTTATATTTGATAGTAATTGCCTCATTTAAATAAGGTGTTGTATTTGAAACCTCCGCAACCAAGTGGATGTTTTCACTCGCTACGTAATCTGGATCATTTGCATCTTTAGGCTTATCAACCGCAGCGGTTACTTCTACTTTTATAGGAATTGTTTTATACGTTTCCCCATCAATATCTATTGCCGCTTGCTTAATGGTAAATCGACCTCTTTTTATAGGCGATAAAATATAGGTATAGGTTTTTGAAAATGAACGTTTCCCATTAACCCAAGAATGACTAACTGATTGACTCGGACCACCTACAACAGTAAAGCCTGTAAAGGCAGGCGGAGAAAAATTATCCCCTTCACTATTCATTGCAAAATCTACACGAAGTCGTTCGTTAACCCCTAATTTCTTTTTACTAACCTTTGCTGTAAATTCAACTTGAGCTGAAAGCAGTTGAGTTATCAAAAGCACGAAAAATAATATGTATGTTTTTAATTTCATATTTTGATCATTACCAGTTGCGAAAATAAGAATTTAATCCCACCAGTGGGCTTAATTTCCCAAAGCTTGCTTCGAACTTAAAATAGTTTTGTAAAACTCACACCTCGTATACTTTCGCCGAGGATATCATTTTCTCTTTTACCAATCTTTTTCATTTTTCACAGGAACACCTTTTGTTTTTTTAGCATTCATTTTTTCCTGTAATTTTTTCTCTTGATTGTTCATGGCCTCTAACAGACTTTGAACTTGTTGAGGGGATAATTGTCCTTTTTTAGGCTTAGGCTTTTCTTCTTTTTTATTATCAGACTTATCCTGTTTTTTATCTTTTTGTTTATCCTTATTCTCATCTTCCTTCCCCTTATCATCTTCCTCCTTATCTTTCTTATCCTTGTCTCCTTTATCATCCTTATCCTTCTTCTCGTCTTCTTTCCCTTTATCGTCTTTCTTGTCAGAATCCTTATCATTTTTATTCTTGTCGTCCTTCTTGTCTTTATTATCCTTTTTATTTTTACTATCCTTATCCTTGTTTTTATCTTTATTTTTCTCGTTCTCCTTATCCTGTTGTTCTTTCATTTTTTTAGCTAATGCTAAGTTGTAACGAGATTCATTATCCTTAGGGTTGTTTCGCAACGCATTTTTATACGCTTCAATAGCATTGTCATACTTTTTTTGTTGCATAAAACTATTTCCTATATTATGAAATGCCTTGTGTTTACCTGACTTCGTTTCTGCAACTTTTTGGGCTTGTTGATAACGCACTAGAGCTTCATCAGTTTTCTTATTTTTAAAATATGCATTCCCTAGATTATACTTAGAAACCGAATTTGTTGGATTTTCGGAAATAGCATTTCTGTATTCCGCTTCAGCATTTACAAAATTATTTTCCTGAAGCTCCTGATTCCCTTGATAAATATATTTTTCATCTTGAGGCTTCTGCTTCTCTTGCGAAAAAACTGAACAACTTATCATTAATATGAATATGTATACTAAATTTTTCATCTCTTATTTCTCATTAAAAAGGTTCAACTTCTTAATCCATTTTGTTTTCTTTTCCGACACCAATATATCTACAAACAAGAAGAGCAATCCAAAACCTAAAAACCATTGAAACTGATGATCAAAATCAGTGTATTGCTTTGTTTCAAACTCTTTTTTATCCATTGCTAACAAACTCTTTTTAACCTCATCAACTACTTGTTTTGTATTGGATCCATTTAAATAAAATCCATTTGTATTTGCTGCTATTTCACTTAAAACAGTTTCATTTAATTTAGTGATAACCGTTTCACCATTTTGATCTTTTTTATAACTTTCAATAATACCATTACGTTTTATCGGTATCGGCCCACCTTCCTTTTTACCTACACCTATGGTAAATATTTTAATTCCTTTTTCAGCAGCTAAACTTGCTGTAGCAATTGCATTATCACTATGATCCTCACCATCTGATATTATCACTAGAATTCTATTGGTTTGTTCTTCATCATTAAAATAGGTAGTAGCCATTTCTATGGCATCAGCAATTGCTGTACCTTGTGATGACAACATATCCGTATTCATATTCTGTAAAAACATTTTTGCAGAAGCATAATCTGTGGTGATTGGTAATTGCGGATACGCCTGCCCTGCATAAGCAATAATACCGATTCTATCGCTTGCTAAATTATTAATGATTTGAGTTACTAGCTGTTTTGACTTTTCTATTCTATTTGGAGCAATATCTTCCGCCAACATACTCTTAGAAACATCTACTGCAAACACAATATCTACCCCCTCACGTTTTACGGTTTCTAATTTAGTACCGAATTTTGGATTTACTAATCCAATTGAAAAACACGCAATTATCAACGACCATAGCACTACTTTAAATACTAATTTAAATATAGATTTTTCAGGAGTTAATCGTTGTAACAACTTGTGATCAGCAAATTGCTTTTGCTTATTTTTTCTCCAAATAGAAAGCATCAGAAATGCAATTACCAATACAGGAATTGCAATTAATACATAAAAATATATTTTCTCTTCTAACTCAAACATTTACTTCTTAATTTATTTTTTTAGTGACATATTCACCAATAAGATCATTCACGTTTTCTGGCACTATATCATTCTCTATCCACGTATGAAAATGCCCTAAGTAATCCATTCCTAAATAGTTGGAAGTTTGTTCAAAAGGCATTTCAAATCCTTCAAAAACCTCCATATCAGAACCGCAACTCACAACACCCATTTGCTTCCCTCTTAACAATCTTCCAAACTCTTTTTCATGAAATAAAAAATCTGAAATTCTATCTAAAAACACTTTTAGCATTCCACTCATCGTGTACCAATATATTGGTGTTGCAAAAAGTATTACTTCATATTCTTTTGCGATATGTTTGAACAAGGAATTAAAATCATCATTTTCATTTTTAAATTCATAATCAAAATGGTTGATTTCTTTTTGATTTAAATCAATCACATCAAACTGTGTTAGTTCCTTTATAGCATTCACTATTTTAGAAGTATTTCCATGACTTCTTGAACTCGCTTGTATGATTACTCCTTTTTTCAACTCTTAAATAAAACTTCTAAATACTGTAAATCGCAACAATAATTCAAACAAAAACACCCCAAGACCAAACAATACAAATAACCTAAATTTCTCATCATAGTTATAAAACTTAAATTCTTCAACTTCTGTTTTTTCTAGCTTATTGATTTCTGCATAAATCTCCTGTAACTTTCTATTATTTGTAGCTCTAAAATATTTTCCTCCGGTTGCTTTAGCAATTTCCTTCAGCAACTTTTCATCTATCTCCACTTTTACTCTATCAAACACAAAACTCCCATTTGGACGCAATGCAACTGGAGACATTGCCGTACCGTTTGTACCCAAACCAATTGTATACACTTTTATTCCGAAGTTAAGCGCTAATTCACTCGCAATTTTAGGATCAATAGTCCCCGAGTTATTCACACCATCGGTCAGTAATATAATTACTTTGCTTTTGGCCTTACTGTCTTTTAATCGGTTTACTGACGTTGCCAAACCCATACCTATCGCTGTTCCTCCAGAAACCCTACTATCATATTTAACCTCTCCTAAAGAACCTAATACGATGCTTTTATCACTTGTAATTGGTGTTTTGGTATAACTTTCTCCTGCATAGAGCACCAGTCCAATTCTATCGCTTGGTCGCCCCTTTATAAATTTAGCCGCTACCTTTTTCAAGGCATCTAACCTATTCGGTTTCAAATCTTTCGCCAACATACTTGCTGAAATATCTATCGACATAACAATATCAATTCCCTTATTCGTTTTTGTCTTAGAGGAAATATCAACTGTTCTTGGTCTTGCTAAAGCTACAATTATGGCTACCATTGCAAGCAACCTTAATACAAGTAATAATGGTTTCAACTTTGGTAGCAACGAAGCATCTTGAAACCCTTTTAAGCTACTTATTTGCAAAGTTGCTACCTGCTTTTTTCTATTAAAAACATACCAAACTATTGCTAATGGTAATAGTATTAACAACCAAAAGTATTCCGGATTTACATATTCATAGTTCCAAAACATTATTCTTCATTTTTTTTAAGTTCGGCAGAATCTAAAACTTTCTTTACAATTTTTGTTGCGTAAATATCGTCCTCTTTATAGAATACAATTAGCTGCTGCAATGCTCTACCTTGCTGAAAACTTATAATTTCATAATTAGTAGATTGCATTCTACTCGTTAGCGGGCTTTTCATATTTAAGGACCCGAATGCTTTCATTCCGCTTAAACCATTACCCTCATACTCTTCTTGCTTTACAACTAAATCGGTTGCCCCTTCTTGAGCGAATCGTTGTAAAGTAGTTTCATTTACTTGCTCTAAGTCAATTTTTTGTTCCTCAGACTCTTCTTCACCTTCTGACTCACTATTCATTTGTCCTAAAGCAGCTTGAGCTGTTTCTGGAATTTGTGTAGTATTTAATACTAAAGCAAAATTACCTGTCATACTTCCATAAGCAAAACTCTGTGTGTTCATAGCTTCTAATTGTTCATTAGAAACACGCTTAAGTACTTTTGGCGTGGTTATAACAATCGCTGGGTTACCGTATTCACTTCTAATCCATTTTCCTTCAAGTAATTCTTTCGTTGGATGTCCAAAAACCTCATCTTTCAATTCAGAAAATCCATATTTAATTCCTAACCCTACAACCGTAAGAAGAATAATAGTAATACCTGTTATTGAGGCATATACTATTTTTTTACGCTTTTGTTTTCGCTTTTGTGCAATTCTATACTGCTCATCCAATAATAACTCCTCTTCAGTAGGCTCAGGAATTGCTTGCTTTGTTTCATGAAGCATTTTTTCAATTGTATTTCTATCAACTCTTGCAGTTCCTTCGTCTGGTTGAGACTTCGCAAATTTTACCAAATCTGATGTTTTTAATACCTTGGTTAGTTCTACAATTGTTTCTTTAGAAATTGGTAATTTCCCAGAATCCCTAAGTAACTCTAGTTTTTCAATCAATTCGTCTGATGTACTCTCTAACGCATTATCATACACTTTCTCATCTAAGTAGCGCTTTAAAACATCTGTAAGTTCTGAATAGTATTTTTTATACTCCTTAGAAGCTAATAAGCCCTCATTATCTAATTGTGTTAAATGCTGAATAGCTTCTTCAAAAGGAGCCAACTTATTTTCTGCTTCTCGTTCTGCTTTTGTTTTTCTGAAGAATAAGAAATACAACAAAAGTCCTAAAACCAATAAACCTAACACAGTGTAAAGAATCCACATTGGAAAACCATCAGATGGTTTCTCTATGTCAATAACTGGTTTAATATCAAATAATTTTTGCTTTGTGGTATCTACAACAACATCTCTAACCTCAACCAATAATGAATCCGTGGTAAACACCTTATTATTAATAAGTATTTTTTGCTGTGGAATGGTATAATGCCCTGAATCAAATTGTGTCAATCCATATTCTTTATTCAGAATATATTTAGACTTATTTTTAAGTGTATCTATTTTATACGATTCTATAACTTCTAATAAACCGAGCGATTTCGCTTCAGGAAAAACTACTAAATCAATAGTGTCTACTTCAACTGACAACTTTAGTTTTAATTCTTCTCCAATTTGAATTGAAGTAGTATCAATCGCTGCTTTTATTTGTTGTCCAAAAGAAACGCTTGTAAAAAGAAGACAACATAGAGCACAAAGAATAAAGAACCCTTGTCTTTTCCCTCTCTTCTTCTCTCTAATCTCGTTTATTATACTATTATTATTCATCAATCGTAATTCTTTCTAACCTCTATTTTTAAAATACCCTAGTAGTTTTTTAGCATAATCTTCATTTACACGAGTACACAAAGCCCCTGAACCACTTTTTCTAAAAGATTCTTCAAAATAACCTGCTTTTTCTTTATAAAATTTAGCGTAATTAGTTCTTACTTTTTTAGATGCTGTATTGATTACTTGAACTTGTCCAGTTTCCTCATCCTTCATTTGAACCATTCCTAAATTAGGAATCGTTTCCTCATGCTGATCATAAATTCTTACCCCTGTAATATCATGTTTCTTCCCAACAATTTTAAGGGTATGTTCGTAATCATCTGCAACAAAATCAGACAACACAAAAACAATTGCCTTCTTTTTCATTACACTAGATAAAAATTTAAACGCAGCTGCAACATCTGTTTTCTTACTCTTTGGCTTAAATTCTATTAGCTCCCTAATGATACGTAATACATGTGAACGCCCTTTTTTAGGTGGAATAAACAGCTCTATTTCATCAGAAAATAATATCAATCCGATTTTATCATTATTCTGCATTGCTGAAAATGCCAATGTTGCTGAAATTTCTGTTGCCATTTCATCTTTGAACTGATTTTGCGTTCCAAAAAATTTAGATCCAGAAACATCCACCATTAGCATCATGGTTAATTCACGCTCTTCTTCAAAAACTTTAATATAAGGTTCGTTACAACGTGCCGTTACATTCCAATCAATTGCGCGCACATCATCGCCATATTGATATTGACGCACCTCAGAAAAAGTCATACCACGCCCTTTAAAGGTAGAATGGTATTCTCCTCCAAAAACATGATCGCTTAATCGTCTAGTTTTAATCTCAATCTTACGAACCTTCTTAAGTAACTCTTTTGTATCCATTTGAATTATTGATTAATTGATTAATAGCAACGGTATTTTTAAGACAAAAAACCGTTATTCTTAAAACATTAATCTTTATGGCACCTCTATTTGATTCACAATTTTGTTAATCATTTGTTCTGAAGTAATATTTTCCGCTTCTGCTTCATAAGTCACTCCTATTCTATGACGCAATACATCGGTTACTACAGCTCGTACATCCTCAGGGATTACATACCCTCTACGCTTAATAAAGGCATAGCATTTTGCGGCACTTGCTAAATTGATACTTCCACGAGGAGAGGCCCCAAAACTAATTAAAGGCTTTAATTCTGCTAAACCATATTTTTCTGGATAACGTGTAGCGAAAACAATATCTAAAATATATTTTTCAATTTTTTCATCCATGTATACTTCACGAACTGCTTCTTGTGCTTTTTTAATTTGATCAACAGAAACAACTTCGCTTATTTGATCAAAACTACCCTTAAGATTTGCACGCATAATTTGTTGTTCATCTTCTATTTTTGGGTAATCAATAACTACTTTAAGCATAAACCTATCCATTTGTGCTTCAGGCAAAGGATATGTTCCTTCTTGTTCAACAGGGTTTTGAGTTGCCATTACTAAAAAAGGTTTGTCTAATGTAAATGTTGTATCACCAATAGTTACTTGCTTTTCCTGCATTGCTTCTAACAATGCCGACTGTACTTTTGCTGGCGCTCGGTTAATCTCATCAGCAAGCACAAAATTTGCAAATACAGGTCCTTTTTTAATCGTAAAGTCGTTTTCTTTAATATTATAAATCATGGTACCAACAACATCTGCTGGTAATAAATCTGGCGTAAACTGAATTCTACTAAAACTTCCTTTTACCGCTTTTGATAATGTGTTTATAGCAAGTGTTTTTGCCAAACCAGGAACTCCTTCTAACAAAATATGTCCTTGACCTAAAAGACCAATTAACAATCGCTCAACCATGTACTTTTGCCCAACGATAACTTTACCCATTTCCATAACAAGTAAATCTACAAATGCACTCTCTTTTTCTATTTTTTCATTAATCGATTTAATATCGATAGTTGCCGTTTGTCCTTCCATTTATTTAAAAATTTAATACCGTGAAAATACTATTCGTAATTGAATGGTGCAAATTGAATATTTTACTTTAATTTCCTTGTTAAAAATTGGTTAAAAATGGATAACTTTAAGAAATATTAGCACTTTTTACCTTATAACTTGCTTAATTTGACGCTTATCGGAAATGATCAACAAACGATTACTTATAAAACGACTGCTTACTCATAACGATGAAAATAGTTTTTATGACAAAAAGCGACAACTAAATTTACACTCAAAAGAAGGGAAAGGGAAATTCCTAAAACATATTTGTGCTTTAGCCAATGCAAATCCTAACAACAATTCATACATTGTTGTTGGAGTGGAAGATGAAAATAATTTACTTACAGGTGTTGATTTTTTTGACGACAGCAAAATTCAAAATCTAGTAAATGCATATTTACACAACCCACCATCTATTTTATATGAAAATATTCCATTCCCAAAACTCGCCAAGAACAAGGTTATTGGGTTAGTTACTATTAAACCCAAAGAAAACCCCAGTATTGCTTCATTTAAAAAAACTATTTATAAGTATTTTAGAGGATTTACGTACAAGAGAATAGGTAGCAACTCAGCGCTAATGATTGCAAATTTCAACTTAAAAGACAGCAACTCAAAAACTGTTGAGTCCATTGAAAAGAGTGCAAAGAATAACATTAAACACACCTTAGATGCCGTATTAGATTTTACGGAAAAACATAAAAACAGAAACTCCAACTATCTTGTTTTTAAGGAACAATTTGTATTGTGTTGGTCTGGGATAAAAAAGGAAGTAAATGACACTGTTTATTACTCCAGAGTAACGATTGAAATGGTTACTGAACAAGTAAAAATTTTTTATTCTTCATTAGATGAAGTTTCAATACATTATAACGAAAACTCATTCATCATTACCGAATACATTACCCTTGGTATTAATAATGACCTTAAAAGGTATCCTTTAGAAAAAAGGGTACTTCACTTTTCTGACAACGGAAACTATAAGATTGTTTCTGAACTATTATTCACTCCTCCTAGATTTGACAAAAAGGTATTATTCCATCTTTATAACTCAAACAATACACTTATAAAAAAGATTTCTGGAAACACCCTATTAAGTGAGAATGAACAACTAGATGTTTTCAACTTACCAGCAAGCTCTTTAATCTTAAAATTAAATGATTTTCATGATGCCAAACAAAAACTAAACAGTATAAAATCATATTTTAAAAATCATTCTGACGAATTGTACCAAGAATACAAAGAGGTAATCCGTATATTAAGAAAAGTTAAATACCAATAAAAAAGGCTCGATACAATATCGAGCCTTTTTTATAT
>Ga0209291_1003017_pt1 | contig 12928 bp, 13 predicted proteins | sample GOMGulsemesocosm_FD_184633 | JGI IMG/M metagenome (GOLD analysis project Ga0209291, IMG submission 184633) | Methane-oxidizing microbial communities from mesocosms in the Gulf of Mexico - GOM9B Gulf of Mexico (SPAdes) (version 2) | ecosystem: Environmental > Aquatic > Marine > Cold seeps...
CAATTTCAATCAGTGCTTGGCTAATTTGTGGAAGCGGTTTTGCGGGGGCAACGTAGTAGCCAGATTTCATTTTTACAAAAACGATCCCTCTGGCTTCTAAGGTATGCAGCGTTTTTTGAACTGTAATTTTTGAAACACTATAAAGCTGAGCCAACTCTCGAATAGAAGGGAGTCTTTCATTAGGTCGCCATTTTTCATCTTCAATTTGAGCAATTAACTTATTGGCTAGTTGTTCATATTTGAATTGTCTCATTGGTCATTTCCATCATTCAATCTGTACCTATTGTAATTTATAATAGTGTACCTATAAATGACAGATTAACAATTTACACTTCCCGCAATGAAAATATCTGCTGAGGAAGCCAAGTGAAACCATCATACTCGTTAGAAAAAAATCTCATTTTTAAAACCTCTGACCTTGACGATAGAATTTACCTTCGCGAACAAAAAGGAAGGTATCAACTTATCCGACGCAGTTTAAGCGTAATATTAATACTGATTTTTGTCTTGGTACCTTTTATACAATTTAACGGCGCTCAAGCGATATATTTTGACCTTCTCCAGCAGCAAGTACATTTATTCTCATTGACTTTATTTCCTCAAGATTTATTGATCGTGTGCTTGATCTTTATTCTTGCTGCATTTGTGTTGTTTTATATCACACAATTTTATGGCCGTGTTTGGTGCGGATTTACTTGTCCTCAAACAGTTTGGATGCTGATGTTCAATTGGATAGAACGTCGAATTGAAGGAACTCATAATCAAAGTAAGTCGTTAAACGCACAGCCATTAAGCTTAAAAAAACTCTATAAAAAAGGCCTTAAACATTTTGTTTGGGGACTTGTATCTCTTTTTACTGCACTGGTATTTATGTCATATTTCATCACGGTAGATGAGCTATACCTACCTTTTTTTTTGTTTAGCACCTCAGGAACAACTGTATATTGGGTACTATTTTTCGCTGTTTGTACTTATGTGAATGCTGGCTGGGTAAAAGATAAAATGTGTCAGCACATGTGCCCTTACTCTCGTATTCAGTCAGCAATGTTTGATAAATCAACCAAGTTAGTAAGTTACGACAATTTACGGGGGGAGAACAGAGGACCTCGTAAACGCTCACAAGTTAAACCTCAAGCAATGGGCGATTGTGTAGATTGCGAACTTTGCGTGCAAGTATGCCCGGTAGGTATCGATATTAGAGATGGCTTACAATACGAGTGCATAAATTGTGGGCTATGTGCTGATGCTTGCGATATGACCATGGAGAAGTTTAATTATCAAAAAGGCCTTATTTCATTTACCAACGAACACCCCGCTAAAGAGAGTTGGAAGCGCCACTTAGGCTACGGCAGCGTCGTTACAATAACTTTAGCCTCTATGCTTATTTGGGCAAATGTTTGGCAAAATTTTGAAGTGAATATTATTAGAGACCGACAAGCACTCTATCGCGTTAATCAATGGGGTGATATTGAAAACACCTTCTTGTTTAAAGTAAGAAATAAATCCAGCGAAACCAAGTTTTATCAAATTAATGTTAATGATTTAGCACATGCAAAAATAACCGGTTCAGCACTAATTGAGGTATTACCGGGTGAGCTAAAAATTGCTTCTATTACAGTATCCGTGGAAGAACCATTAACCGAATATATCAACCACGTTGGTTTTAACATAACTGATATTGAGAGCAGTAGCCATATTGTAAAAAACAGCTCTTTTTATAGTGGTAAAGATGGCTGGTAATACTAGCAAACACATTTACAGACAAAAGTATCGATAAAATGATTGATAATGTCATCACAAGCATGAAAAAATAAGATATACGGAAATAAAAATAAGTTTGGTCATTATGAAAGATTTTCTTAAAAAAGGAATAGACGCTGTTCGTTTAGCGGCTGATAAAACGTCAGATGAATTAGCTGCAAGTTACTCCATTGTTAAAGAGAAAGTCAATGGTCTCCCTATTTTTGTTTCTCTAGAACAGTCAGATAAATACAGCGGAGAACAGTATGATGAAAAGCATTATTTTGTTATCCCCTTTGAACTTTCTGAGTACAAATTTGCTCTGCATACAATGCGGTGTTTACCCAATGGCGTTCCAGAAATTAACAATCTTCCTAAACGACGTGTTTTTCATTTTCCTAACGAGCACTCTGAAGAAATGCTTAAAGGATATATGCGTCAATCTGCTGAGGAAAAGGTCAACCATGCAACTCATCAGAAGCCAAGTGGTCTAGAATCACTGGCAAATCAAATAGACTCTCTGGATAAAAAACTTACCTATGGTATGTTATTGGTTGGAGGATTAGCCGCTATTGTTAATCCTTTATTAGGTGTTGGCATTGCAGCAAAGGCGCTGTTACCCGGAGTTGGCAGTATTATTAATAAATATGGACTGCGACCTACAGGTGAGAAAATTACTGAATATCAACGTGATAAATCAATAAAAGAAGCAGAAGACCATATTGAAGCTGAATTTGAAAGTGCAAACACCCTTCAAGTTATTAACCCTATATTGCAAGAATTAGAATTAACACTTCGCACAACTGAGTCACAACATGATCCATTAACAGGCCCAAATTTGGCTAGCGGTAGTATTCCTGAACTAGATGGGGAAAGATGGCGCGAGCTAACCGAGGTTGCTCTTTGTCATGTTTACCAAGAAGTCTATGAAACGCCTTCTTTACACAAGAAGGCGAACCTTGGCCCTGAAAACTTAAGATGGCTAAAAGTGATGTTCGACGTAAACAGAAAAGAAGATAATTAACATAGACCCACATCTTTAGTTCGTTTTCTCAAGACATCATTTCCAATATTATAAGGCTGGATATAATGAAAGTATCAGCAAAATTGCCATACTAATATTGAAAGCCCTTAAGCGCTTTTTATCCGTCAACAGTACTTGTATTTTTTGCCCTAGAACAACCCAAGAACTAATACAGGGTAGATTCACAATACCAAAGACAATTGACACGAACAACACAGCACTTACACTTTTTGTAGGTGCATAAATACTGATAGAAGTTAACGCCATAGTCCACGCTTTTGGATTAACCCATTGAAATAAAGCGGCCTGAACAAAGTTAAAAGGTTTAGCGCTTGAAGATTTTTGTTCAAGATTTCCGGTTGAACTGGCTATTTTAAATGCTAAATACAGTAAATATACAATACTGAGTACTTTTAATATTTCATAACTCAATGGAAAAGCATCAAATAATTTAATAACACCAAAGCCTACTAAAGCAATCATTAATGTAAATCCAATGCCAACACCTAACATGTGTGGGATCGTCTTTTTAAAGCCAAAATTTGCACCTGAATTCATTAACATCAAGTTATTTGGACCTGGCGTTATGGAAGACACAAACGCAAAAACAATCAAGGCTGATAATACTTCTATATTCATAGTAAGGTCGCTCTTTATTTTTTGTTATGCAATGTTAAATTAAATTTGCTACAATTTTCGCGCGTATAACATTAACAAAATAACAATAAACACAACTTATGTTCAAAAAAGACCGATATAACGACAGAATATTGCAAGAGCTCACTAAAAATGGTCGACTTCCTAATTCTGAGCTCGCAGAAATTATAGGTCTATCGCCTTCGGCATGCCTGCGCAGAGTACAAGAACTTGAAAGTAGCGGTCTGATTAAAGGCTATCGCGCTATTTTAGACAATGAGTTAATGGGAAATAGTTTTATTGCTTATGTAGGCATTGGTCTTAATGAGCATTCAACTGAATCGCAACTCGCTTTTGAGCAAGCGATAAAGTTAGCCAAAGATGTGAAAGAATGTCACAACGTTACGGGAGCATTTGAATATTTATTGCGTATTGAAACAAAAGACATTAAATCGTTTAAATTATTTCATGCCGATGTTTTAGGGGTGATATCACAAGTTAGTACCATTACCACTCACGTGGTAATGGACTCACCTAAAGACGATAGAAGTTAAACGCATAATGGACTGAATGATGAAGTAACATTCCATTTATCACAGATAAAAGTAAGAAAACACCTCATGTGACGTAATGAATTTTAGTCGTTTTATTATATTCATAGGGAATAGACTTGTACTTACGCCTCTATTCCCTGGTAAATATAGCGTTGATAATTATCGGATACCTTTAATAAAAGAGTCGCATGACTTATTAAACTCCTCTACTTTTACTTCTGACTGAAGTTTACAGCCAACTAAATAACCGAGATTTGCGTCTTCAACATTGGCCAATTCTTCTTTTTCTTCACTCGCCATAAGATTCAAATACTTAGTAATGAGTTTTCCTTCATTGATCACTTCGAAATTATATGGTGATTCTTGCTGACTAAATTTACGCCAAAAATCTTTGTAATTATCCGTCGCATACTCGCCTAAGTTATAATATCTAGAAATATAAAACGTTCCATCTTCATTGGAATTCGGGGTAAAATTAACACTACCGACAATAAGTTCATTTAGATTATCTGGATCGATTTCAGCCGCAACATAAAGTTTGCTTTGTTCTGTCAACTTCAGGTTTTCCAAATCCCCTGAAAATTCACCAATTTCGAACACAACCTTATTTTCAAAAACATCAAACGTTGAATTCCTAAACTGCTTTGGAATAATATCATCCGGTAAATCAATGAACTCTTTCCACTCACTTAGCTTGGCTGAGTAAGAAAGCATTAAACGATGAAGGTTATCTCTATAGCCCTTTTTTTGCACTTCAAGCCATGCGACTGACGTTTCAACGAAATCACATGCAACTCCTGAAGGTGTCGGTAGACAATAAAGCATCATTGCTCTATCTGAATATTGATCATTCCATGTTGCCATTTGCCAAACTCTGCCATACCTATCTTCATATTGCTCTTCAAAAGCGGTTTCCCCATAAGAAGTAATATAAACTGGGATGTTCCCTATTTGTCTATTCCATTGCACCGAAGTCAAAAATGTATCTAAAATAAATTTCTTATTTTTAACGAATTCTTTTAAACTTTTCCCTTCAGGTTTATCTAAGGAAAATTGATAACCACCCATTATTTTATTATTCGTACTAAAACGTAAGGTTTGATCTTTACTAATTTTGATTTGTCTTTCATCTTCAGGCTTATAAAGCATCCACTCTCCATTGCCGTTAATATCAATGATTGAAAGCACAGTTTTATTAGGTTGGTTCCTTAGATACTTAGTTACATTTTCATGTTTAGGAAAAATATCCTTTTGATATTTAGCAACAAACTCATCCCTTGCATCTATAAATCGAGTATAGAAACTTTTTTCTGCTTGTACTCTCAGCGACTTAATTTCTTGTGGCAGCTTGGCATTAAATTTCCACTTGTAACGTAATTGTTGAAGCGATTCAACTTCGGCCATTTGATTGGTAAAAAATTCAGCACTTTCTGAGGTAAATTCTTTAAATTCTTTGATAGGAAAAGCATAATTAAGATTTTCATTCGATGATTTTTGAGTAACAATCCCAACGACATCCCCTTGCAAATTTAAAAGGGGTCCACCACTGTTTCCTGGGGACGCTGCAGCAGAGTAACGGATGTTCTTCCACCTTCCATCTATTGGTTCATAAGTAAATGATGTTAAAGAGCCTTTTCTAAAAATCACCCCTTCGCCCAACGCATTTCCGGCTGCATAAACTACATCTCCTTCTTCATAGGTTTCCGCTAAGTTGAATTTATGATATTTAGAAGTATTGCCTTCAACTGAAAATTGTATCAAATCTCTGTAATTTGAGTACTTTTCAACATTTGTGATCTTAAATATATTGCCTTTATTATCACGAACAGCAAAGTTATTGGAAAATAACGACCGATATTCAAGACTAAAAACATGAGCTGCAGATACAAAAGTATTTTCTTTGATTAAAAATGCGGTTCCGAGGCTATGCTGTTTATCTTTTCTTATATGAAAAGGAATTAAATCATGAGGGAATTCGTCTTTATATATTGCATTATCAACTAACTTCATTGATACAACTTCAAAAATTCCATTTTTGAACTTTTTTATCTGCGTTGAAGACAACTCTTCCTTTTCAGCATGGGCTATTGAAGAAAATACAAAAGCTAAAATTAAAACAAACTTATACGCTTTAAACATTAAAGATACTCCATTAAATTATTATTATTTTCCTAATATTAAATCTACATGCGATTAACCTTTGATGTCAAAGCATAAAACAGACAATATTTAATAATAATTGTCGAGTGAGCAATAGTAGGACTAATGAAGATTTTTTAGATTTTAGGTATTTATTGGAGTAATACTGAAAACATTGAAGGTATTGGCTTAAAAATAGATATTTAGCTTTAAATGAAATCTAGATTGAATATATAGATAGGTATCTATAACGCATAAGTAAGCGAATGCACCTAGTGCACACAGCTTACCTACTTGTTATAAGTTATCGCTTAAACAGCTACAACTTTATTTGCACATGGTCCTTTCTGACCTTGTCCAACTTCAAACTCAACAGCTTGGCCGTCAGCCAATGTTGCGTATTCGCCACCAGATTGGATTTCTGAATGATGAACAAACAAATCTTTACTTCCGTCTTCTGGAGTAATAAATCCGAAACCTTTATCTGCATTAAACCACTTAACGATACCTTTACTCATAACACTCTCTTTTCATTGGTGAAAAATATAGTTCTAATTTGCTATCACCATTACAAACCAGAATTAGAATCTTATTAATCCACTCTATATAGAAATTATAGACTGTATTTCGAATTAACGATGCATGCCACCCTTCTTTTTCATGTTAACTACTTTTCGTGCTATATCAAGCAACTCAGGTGAAACATCATCAGCACCGTTTTTTATCAACTTACTCACATCACCCGATGAAAAGAATGAACCGCGTTCAGCCTTCACACCTAATGATCTAACAAAATCTTTAGTTTTACCTGTACTACCCGTATCAATATACTTCAAAATAATTTGTTCATTAAAACTTTGAGGTTCTTCTTTCAAAATTTTGATGGTATCGGTAAGTGATATTATTTCTGATTCTAACGTTTCAATTAATTCGGCAATATCTGAATATGGTTTCATTAAGTTATCTAGCTCTTATAATATTATCTGACAATGCCAAACGGCAAGCACTTTACAGGCGAAGCAAGTTAGAACTAACCAGCATGCTTAAAAAATTATTATACCGTGAAAGAACCTGAGTAAATAGCCTCTACTGGAAGAACAGCTTTTTTATAACCACTTATTATTGCTGTTTTAGTCATATAAACAACTGACAACCTGTTTAGTTTAGCTAAAAACATTATAATCACCTTAATATCTAAAAAACAATAAATAGGGTGATCCATGAATACAAAGATATATAAACGCGTACTCATTTTGGCTGGGGATTTAATGCACGCTGCTCAGCGAAAAAATCAAGCACGCTTCGATAATTTGTATAGTGAATTAAAGCAAATATGCGATGAAAATGAAAGCACCGAAAAAGACCATCCGGTGCAATGGGAAACTCTCGCAGACTTCACAGACGATTATATTCTCGCCATTACTATTTACGAAAAAGCACTACTTAAAGCTGAAGAGATTAATTCTAAGGATTTTCGTTCGTCTATTGGTTTTTCAGTAGCATCACTACAAGTTGAATTAGGTGAGAAAACAAATGCCATTGCACATTTAGAAAAAGCAAAAATCAGCTGTAATAAAATAGCGGATAAAGAATTAAAAGATGAAATTCATGCTTTATTAGAAAAACTAACAACGCCTAACGATTAAATTTCAAACTGACCGTTTTGAAACTGATGTCACCTCCATGCACTAACCTTAGATGTATGGATGGTGAGCAATAATGAGTTAGATGAATGGCATTAAAAGGAATTATTTTACCATTTATTTCGTCTAACAATCTGCGTATGACTTCAGGCTATTTGCCATCAAATATTTCATCGTAAGTGCCATTTTCTTTAATTTTATTAATTGCTTGCGAAAGGTTATTGATTACTTCTTTAGAGGTTTTTAAACTACACGCCAGATATAATTCTACTGGTTTTGTATTTAACTTAAAATAAGTTTTAAATAACTCATAATCCATATTATTAAACATAGCACGATACTTTACATTAATGGTGTCGGCTAAAATGAAATCAATTTGTTTTCTTCTCGTTAAAAGCTTCAACATTGACGCACTATCATTAATAACAAAAAGGTTTTTATTTTCAACGAAGCCTAATTTTAGCAATTCATAATAGGTTCGGTCTTCCTTTAAAACCGCAACTTTATACTTTTTAACATCTTCAATATTATTAACGTTTATATCAGTTCTTGCAGACAAACCAATAAAATAATCATTCGTTAATAATATGGGGGTTACCCATTTGAAAAGTTTCTCTCTTTCTTTATCTCTGGATATCAGATATATACAAGTATTTTCTTTACCTTGAGCTAAAAAAAATGACCGTGACCAAGGAAATATTTTAACATCATAATCGTAAGGCGTTAGCTTTAGTGCTTCTTGAATAACGGTTGTGGTAAGTCCTGAAACATTATTAGATTCGCTAGTAAATTGAAAGGGAGGTGAATGTTCAGTAAGGAATAGTATTTTTTGAGAAGCCGCTTGAGTTGAGGCAGCAAACATAAAAGAACAAAAAAAAGTGTGTACGATCTTAAGTTTCATTTCAGATACACCTGTCCATCACGATAAAAAGCAAAGTATTATACTCAAGATTACTACTTACTTTCAGATACCCTAAGCATACATTATAAAGCCAATAAATATTATTCTTATTTATATCTTCAACTTAAGGAGGATATTTCTCGATACTATAAACACTAACGTCAGTAAAAATGAATCAATCTAGTAAAGTAAAATCAATTCACAAACATAACTTCTGCTGAATCTCTTATCAATAAAGCCGATTGTTTAGTTAAAAACTATCTGGTTTTAAATTGGAATGATCAATAGTTTCAATAACAGAAAAGTAACTTAGTTTACAACCTACCCACCGGTCGGTTAGAATAAATTGAAACTATAAAGTTAATTAAAGCAGTTAATATGAGAGATGCCGAGCAAACTCGTCAAAAAATACTAGAAATAAGTGCAGATGAAATTCATAAAAATGGTTTTATCGCAACAAGCTTGTCTAGTATTTTAGTGCGTTGTGATGTTTCAAAAGGTGCTTTATACCATCATTTTAAAAATAAAATGGAATTGGGCTACGCTGTATTTGAAGAAATATATACGCCTATGTTTATAGCGTTATGGCAACCTGCCGTAGAATTAGATGACCCAATTGAAGGTTTATGCGATTTTTTTACTACCATGTATGAAGAATCAAGCTGTGACGAAATCGTTTGTGGTTGTCCTCTCAACAACCTATGTCAAGAGATGTCGGCTGTAGATGAAGGGTTTCGATTGCGAATTTTAAATATGCAACAACAACTTAATCAGCTTATTGCGATTAACTTACAGCGCGCAGCGAGTCGACTTCGTGACGATATTGATTTCAGCCAAGTAGCTTATTTTATAGTGTCAACTTTTCATGGTTCTTCAAGCTTAAGTAAGTGTTCAAAAAACAAAGATCTTTTTGAGAAAGTCATCAAAGAACTTTGTCGTTACATTAGAGATCTTCGTACGAAATAGTCCCCTTCATTTAATTTACATCTATCATTATTGATTTTGATATAGCAAATAGTAATAAAAAGTAACAATTGATTATTTACATACCGCCTGGTCGGTATGTACAATGCATCCATTACTGATGAATGACTCAGTTCTTATAAAATACTCTCTTTGACGGACATAAAAATGAAACACTTTTTTGTATTTATCGCTATATTATTGACCAACTCTCTTACGAGTAATTCTAGCAATGCCTTTAGTCTTGAAAATTCGCCATATGCTGTAATAGCAGATACTGGTGAACGTTTATTTTCACGTATTTCAAAAGATCAAGAGTCGCTAAAAGTATTTCCTGAATTAATGCGTGACATTGTCGAAGAAGAGTTAATGCCATCAATAGACTACAAATATGCAGCTTTTAAAGTTTTAGGCAAAAACTTAAAAGAAATGACCAAAGAACAGCGTGAAAGATTTACGGTCTCTATGCGCAGTTATTTAGTGAGAACCTACGCCATTGCCCTTAAACAATATAAAAATCAAAATGTTTCATTTGAACCGATAAAACCGACTAACGGCGCCAGAATTGTTAGTGTAAGTACTATCATTAGTGATCCTAATGCGCCTGAAATAAACATTACGTTTCAGATGCGCAAAAATAAAAAGACGAAACAGTGGAAAGCTTACGATATGATTATTGAGGGCATTTCGCTACTAAGTACCAAACAAGCTGAAATAAGTAAGCGGATTAAAAAACATGGCGTAGACCAAGTAACTTTAGAGTTAGCGTCTTTTAATAATTAGATAAAGCATCTAACTCCATCTCCAGCTATGCTAAAATATTGAACAATATTGTTAATGTATAAGTAATTTTCTCGCACAGGTTATGGTTATAAATTTTTATCTTACGCGTCACGGCGAAACACAGTGGAATAAAATAGGAAAGTTTCAAGGGCAATTTGATAGCCCTTTAACAGAAAAAGGCCTTTTACAGGCTCAATCTATAGCAGAGCAACTTACGAATAAAAATATACACCTTATTGTTAGTTCGACTTTACCAAGAGCGAAGAAAACCGCTGAAATTTGTCAGGCGACATTGCTACTTCCGCACAAACTTACGTCAGCATTAATAGAGCGAAACTTTGGAAGTTGGCAAGGAAAGTATATTGAAGAAGTGAAGTTAGATAATCACTATCAAGCTATTTTTCATCAAGTAAACACCTTTACTCCCCCTAATGGTGAATCAGGTATTGAGTGTTCAATACGGTTTCAAAAAGCTTTAATCAATATTGCGACCACTTATGAAGTAGACGTTAAGAATACTGAAAATATTTTGGTCGTCAGTCATGGTGACATTCTCCGTTGCTTTTTATCATCGATGGTTAAAAGGTTTTCGGATGGACATGCCATAAACACTCAGCAGAAAGCCTTTGATAACGGCTGTATTTTTCTGGTGAGTTACGATACAAAAAAACAAGATTTCACACTAATATCAACACTCGACATCACAAAAACATCATCAGATAAGATAACAACATGATCACATCATTGATTATGATAATGGCTTATCTACTTGACTTTTTACTGGGCGAGGTAAAACGTTTTCATCCTTTAGTTGGCTTCGGATGGTTAACGTCTAAGATAGAGAAAACAGTTAATAGCCATCATAATGAAACTGAAAGCACAAACATCTGGTTGCCTCGACTTCTCGGCATCTTATCGTGGTTAGTATTATGTGCTCCATTACCGTTTATTTATTATTACTTTCACCAGGGCAACATATTTTTTTGGTGCTTAGATGCAATCGTGCTGTACTTTTCAGTAGGTTTAAAAAGTCTGAAGTTGCATGCTTTGCAAATACTCAAACCGCTAGAGAAAGGTGACTTAGCAACTGCGCGACACTTTTGTGGTTATTTAGTTAGTCGTAATACGAACGATTTATCTGAACAAGACATTTCACGCGCCACCGTTGAATCTGTACTAGAAAATGGCCATGACGCTGCCATTGCTAGTTTTTTTTGGTTCATTATTGGCGGAGCACCTTTTGTTATTTTACATCGACTTGCCAATACTTTAGATGCAATGTGGGGGTATAAAAATCAACGATTCCTCCATTTTGGCTGGTGCGCTGCACGAATGGACGATCTACTCGGCTGGCCGAGTGCGAAAGTATCCGCTCTGCTGTATGCTTTACAAACCAATTTATCTGTACCAAAAACAATAAGTGCATTAAAAAATGGTTATCAACAAAGTCATCCGTATAAGAGCCTCAATGGCGGTTGGGTAATGGCTACTGGCGCTAGTGTTCTTAATTTCAAGCTAGGCGGTTCAGCAATTTATCATGGTAAAGAAGTGACTTCCGTAACATTAGGTTGTGGTAATGCCTTAGTCAAAAATGATATTTTACGCAGTATCCGTCTTGTAAATATAGCGGTAATAACTTTACTCGTTATTTGCTTTTGCTATGAAATCATACATTATTTTGCTGGTGCGAATTCATGATAAAAAAACCAATGAATGAAAGCACCACAATGTTAATTCACGGTGGACAGCTCAATGAAATTGCGGAACTTTACTCGATACCTTTAAAAGGATGGTTAGACTTATCAACGGGTATTAGTCCAATAAGTTACCCTATTCCCAACATTCCTGAAAATATATGGCAACAATTGCCGCAAACAAGCGATGGTTTAATTGAGGCTGCAAAAAGATATTATGGCACTGAAAATATCAACGCAACAAGTGGCAGCCAAGCCGTTATTGCTCGATTACCAAATCTCTATCTTAATTATACCAACAAATCTCCAAGCCAAATTGATGTATGGCTACCTGAAGTCGGTTACAAAGAGCATGAAAGGTCTTGGTGTGATGCTGGCTTTAACATTAAGCACTATAATGATTTACCCTCTTGCGAAGACTTAACGCTGTACTCAATTGTTGTGGTTATTAACCCTAATAATCCAACGGGGGAATTACACCAACAGCGAACGTTAACAGACTTACTCAAAATAATTGAGGCTCTATCAGGTTGGTTAGTTGTAGATGAAGCTTTTATGGATGTTATTCAGCCCAGTCAGTCGATTATTCATTTGACAACAAATAGACATCTTTTTGTTTTACGTTCTATCGGAAAGTTTTTTGGATTAGCTGGGATTAGAATAGGATTTTTAAGTGCGCACCCATTTTGGATAAATAAACTAAAGCTTTTATCATCACCTTGGGAAGTTAATGGTCCTGCCCAATTTGTTGCTGAGCAAGCACTCAATGATCTTGCATGGCAATCAGAACAGCGTAAACAATTAATTGAATTATCAAAAAATCTCGGGGAGGTATTAACAGAAACGTTTTT
>Ga0209291_1003019_pt1 | contig 12924 bp, 13 predicted proteins | sample GOMGulsemesocosm_FD_184633 | JGI IMG/M metagenome (GOLD analysis project Ga0209291, IMG submission 184633) | Methane-oxidizing microbial communities from mesocosms in the Gulf of Mexico - GOM9B Gulf of Mexico (SPAdes) (version 2) | ecosystem: Environmental > Aquatic > Marine > Cold seeps...
AGATGGTAGATACTTTAGCAACTGGTGATCGAATTGAAATTCGGGGTTTTGGAAGTTTTTCTCTACATTACCGTGAACCTCGAATTGGGCGTAATCCTAAATCAGGTGAAAAGGTTGAATTAGAGGGAAAATATGTACCTCATTTCAAACCTGGTAAAGAACTTCGAGATCGTGTTAACGCTTCTTTATAGCCGTTGATACTTGCAAAAACGACATACTTTGGTGTGTCGTTTTTTTTTGCTTTTTTTTCACACGGACCCATAGTTTATGGATTACACCATATATTACTAGCACTTGGCCCATTAATTGGCGATAATCCCTTTATTGCTATTTATATCACAGAGGACGTCGATGAAATCATTTATCTTTTTTATTATTATCGCTTGCACACTGGCGCTTGCTGCAGCATTTGCTTCTAGCAACGATCAGTTAGTTGATTTTAATTACCTAATTGCGCTAGATTCGTTTAAATTATCTTCTCTGCTTGTTGGTGCATTCGTTTCTGGTTTAGTCGTGGCTGGTGTCTGTATGGGGCTGTTGTTAATGAAATTAAAATTATCACTGTCGAAATTAAAACGTAAATCAAAACGTCAAGTTACAGAGCTTGAACGATTACGTGCTGCTGATATTAAAGGTTAATTTACTGTATGTTTGAACTTTTATTTCTTTTACTTCCTGTTGCCGCCGCGTATGGCTGGTATATGGGTAGAAGAAATGGCCGCTATTTACAACAAGATAAGCAACATACTATGTCTAGAGAGTATGTGACGGGGCTTAACTTTTTATTATCAGACCAACCTGATAAAGCGGTGGATTTATTTATTGATTTACTTGATGTTGATAGTGAAACGATCGATACGCATTTGGCACTCGGTAATTTATTCCGCCAACGTGGTGAAGTACAACGTGCAATTAAGATCCACCAAAATTTAATTGCACGGCCTTCATTAACGCATGAACAGCGTAACCTTGCATTATTACAACTTGCGCGTGACTATCTTGCTGCGGGTTTGGTTGATCGCGCTGAAGAATTATTTTTGAAATTGATTGATGAACCTGATCACCGTCAAACCGCTTTATCACAACTTATTATTATTTATGAACAGACCAAGGAGTGGGAGCAAGCCATTGCGATTGGAATTAGATTAAAGAAAATGGGCGATACGAAAGTTGAACGTAAAGTTGCACATTTTCATTGTGCGCTAGCAGCCTCTACATCATTAGTAAATGAACCTAAAAAACGTTTAGCGAGTCTTAAAAAAGCCTTACAGTATGATAAGCAATGTGTCAGAGCGAGTATCATGCTGGCAGATTTTTACATTGAGCAAGACGATTATAAAAAGGCCATTGTCTGGCTTGAGCATGTAATGACTCAGGATATTGATTTTGTCACCGAGATTTTACAGAAACTAAAAGATTGTTACACTGAAATTAATAATGAAGATGGTTTTATTCACTTTCTTAACGACGCCCAAAATAATAAAGCGGGTATTAGTGTTGCGATTGCATTAGCTGATTTTACAGTGAGCAGTGTGGGGTTAGAGCCAGCTGAAAAGCTGATGTTAAATCAAATTGTTCGCACGCCGACAATGAAAGGCTTTTATCATCTAATGCAGTATCAAGAACAAGCTGCAGAAGAAGGTAAGGCAAAAGAAAGTTTAGCTATGCTACGCAATCTTGTTGGTGAACAGCTTAAGTTGAAGCCTATTTATCGATGTAGCCAATGTGGCTTTAGTACTAAACGAATATACTGGCATTGTCCATCGTGTAAGCGTTGGGGCAGTGTGAAACCTATTCGAGGCTTAGATGGCGAATAGTATATATAGAACGAATTTGTAATACGATAATGAGTAACTCGGACCTAGGAAAAAATATGTTGCAAGAGAGTAAAGTAGTTGTCGCACTTGATTATGCTGATGAAGCAAGTGCATTGAATTTTGTTGATAAAATCAATCCTAGCCAATGCCGTCTGAAAGTAGGCAAAGAAATGTTCACGTTATTTGGACCAGAATTTGTTCGCAAATTAGTTGCACGTGATTTTGATGTATTCTTGGACCTCAAGTTTCATGATATTCCAAATACAGTAGCGAAAGCTGTTGCTGCTGCTGCTGAGTTGGGTGTGTGGATGGTGAATGTACATGCTTGTGGTGGTCAACGTATGATGGAAGCGGCAAAAGCAGCGCTGGTTCCTTATGGCGATAAAGCACCGATTCTGATTGCTGTTACTGTATTAACAAGTATGGAGCAAGAAGATCTCGCACAAATGGGTGTTAATATTACACCAGCCGAACAGGTTATCCGTTTAGCAACGCTAACACACAAAAGTGGATTAGACGGTGTAGTGTGTTCTTCACAAGAAGCATCAATGCTGAAAAAAGAATTGGGCGATTCTTTCTTATTGATCACGCCAGGTATTCGTCCTGCAGGTAGTGCTGCTGGAGATCAACGTCGTATAATGACACCTGTTGAAGCGGTTACTGCTGGTTCAGATTACTTAGTTATCGGTCGACCAATTACACAAGCTGAATCACCAATGCAAGTGTTAACTGACATTAATGAAAGTTTAGCGAGCTAAACTTCTTATTTGATTCAATATATCTCGATAAGAGCGCTCAGGCGCTCTTTTTTTTGTTTAGATAAACAAACAGTGGGGCAATGATTAATCCTGTTACAAGACCATACAGGTGCGCCTCGGTGAGCACTTGGGCTTGAATTAACTTACTCATCTCTATTGGGCTATTGAAAAATTGTTCATTGATGATTTTGATAATCGTACCTGCAATTAAAATGTAACCGGAATAATACTTTTTCGTTACGTCAATAATCGCGCCGACAATGATAATGCCATGTAGTATACCTGATAATCCGACATATAAATGCGTGCTAGGCGATAGCAAGAATATACCTGCGCCAACGCCAATTGATAATAATAAAATTAAACTAAGGTAAACCGTCGCACTATAATAACGGTAATGTAGTCCGCTAATAACAGCCAACGCACAGACGTTTAGCAGTACATGATAGATATTTGTATGGTTAAAATTACCAGTGATTAAACGCCATAATTCACCATCGATAATCAATTCCCTGTTATAATCTAAGGCGGTTATATTTTCGGTGGATAAGGCATAAATAATAAGGCATAACAGTCCGAGAATGAGCCAGCTTAGCCATCTATGTTGAATTAGCATATCTTATCAATCCATAATATTTAGGTTTGTCGTGAGTAAAAGAAAAAAGTGTACTGTATGTGATAAAGCATTAGCAGCCTGTATATGTCAGCACATAACGGTTATTGATTCTGATATTGAATTAATTATATTACAACACCCAGGTGAAGTTAAAAATGCGATCGGAACCGCCCGTATTCTCAATCTTTCATTACCACAATGTCAAATTATAATTGGCGAGAACTTTACTGATAATACGCAGTTAAATGAAATATTAAACGATCCAACGCGTCAATGTTATTTACTCTACCCAAGTGAAGAGAGTATTGAGGTAGAGCGATTGAGCCTTACAAAAAGCAGTGATATGGTTAGTAACAGTGCAATTTTAAAGCATAACATGAAGCGCACGTTTATTTTATTGGATGGTACATGGCGTAAAGCATTTAAAATGTATCAAACATCAATGAATTTACAAGGTATACCTGCTGTGCGATTGAGCGCTGAAGAAAAAAGCCAATATACAATTAGACAAACCTCGATCGAAGGGGGGTTATCGACGGTTGAAGCCGGTTACTTATTACTTTCAACATTAGAAAAAGATAAAATAAAATATCAGCCTTTGCTGACTGCATTTGAATATATGATTAATTTTCAAATTGCACAGATGCCAGCGGGTTTATTTAATAAAAATTATAAATAGTCTTAGATATTCTCAGATAAAATAAAAGTACCTCAGTCAGATAAGCAGCTTAATAATGTGAAACATTATGGCTAAATGAGTCGTATTACACTAGATCATTCGTTAACATTGGATTTTATATGTCACAACAACAGTTAATTGAAGCAATTAATACTGTGATGCCGTTTGGTAAATACCGAGGACGGCTTTTACTTGAATTACCTGAACCTTATTTAGTTTGGTTTCACAGTAACGGCTTTCCTGATTCTAAGTTAGGGCAACAACTTGCACTAATATACGAAGTGAAGTTAAATGGACTTGAGTCTATGCTAGCGCCATTGTTGAAGCGCCCATCGAAATATTTAAATAGCGAAGGGCAGTAAACCTTTATTTAATATTTACGCTTTAAAAAGGAATTTAGAGTGGCAATTTTAGTAACTGGTGGGGTTGGGTATATTGGTTGCCATACAGTTTTAGAGTTATTCTCCGCAGGGCAAAATGTTATGCTGCGACAGACCTAGCTGACGAGAACTCGGTTGGAAAGCAACACGCCAAGTATCAGACATGACGGTTGACGGTTGACACTTGGCGCTGGGAATCAAATAACCCGGATGGTTATACCAACAATTAATTTGATTCGCTGATAAATCCAGCTTTCAGCGTAGTTGATATCATCGTTATCAGCTGGGCTGCTTGCTGCTGTGTTCTGCTTATTGGAGGGAGTTGACCCCAAATCGGTTTTGGCCAGCAAGCATCTTCTTTAAAACGCGCAACATGATGAATATGTAATTGCGGTACCATATTCCCTAATGCTGCGATATTTATTTTATCTGCACTTAGCCTATCTTTTAATAACCGACTTACTGTATTTGATTCAATTAAAAATTGAGCCTGCTGCTCATCTGTTAATTCATGAAATTCAGTGATGCCATTAACTTTAGGTACTAAAATTAACCACGGGAAATTACCGTCGTTTGCTAACAGTACCTGACATAGCGGGAACTCACCAATTAAGGTTGTATCAGCTGCAAGTTGTGGATGCAATAAAAACTGAGTCACGCGAATCCCTCTATATTAAGAATTCTTCAATTGAACCTTTCTCATTCATCACTTCTTGAAGTGGCAAGGGCATACGTCCTTGACCTGTCCATGTTTTCGTTTCACCGTTTAGGTCATACGAGTATTTTGCAGGGCGAGGACCACGTTTAGTCTTTGTTTTCTCAATTGTTGAATCAGTTAAATTCATTAATTCTTCAGGGCTGATACCGTTTTCTTTCAGTTGTAATAGTATTTCGTTCATCATTACTTGTTTTTCTTGCTGCTTTTCTAATTCAGCGGCTTCAGACTCTTTTCTATCTTCAACAATCTTTGTGAATTTAATTAAAACATCTTCAAGTTGGACAACGCTTAATTCTTTTGTTACAGCGCGTAGGCTACGAGCATTTAAAAACACTTTAATAAAATCATTCATAATTAGTACCTAAATATAGATGGTGGGATTAATAAACTGCAATAATATTAATATACTTTAATGCCGTTAATATACAATAGTTAAATAAATACCAATAATCTATTTACACTAATTTATTAAACTTATCTAGAATAGAATAAGTAAGTTAAATAGGTTTAGCCATGTAACTTTTTAAACTATTTAATGGTCTATTATTTAAAGTCGATATAGTTATCATTAGTAATAACGGGTTTGTCAATTGGATTTTTGTATTGGTTTTTGTTTGTTTTGTGAACGTTGGAACTGATATTGTCTTGAATTGGTGAAATTACCTGCTACTATTGTGCTTCCTCCTAAGTAGAGGTGCGCAATTCATAAGTAGTGTTGTTTAGGTAGCTCCGGTAATAACGACACAAAAGGGAATTGCGCCGAAGAATGAGCATTTAAGCTAAAGATATTCATTCTGGGGATGTGTTCGAATAGAGACATCACTGTCATAGTCAATTTTATATTAACTATGGGGCGCTACTGAAATAGAAGAGAATATGGGTAATCTTTACATCTATCATATTGTAAATATCCTTATTGCACATCTCATCTGTCTTGTTTAGTCGTTCCCTGTAAAAATTATTAGGTCAAAGGGATCATGGAACTCATTAATTATTCAGACTCAGCGTTATCGCTAGTTGTACCACTAGTTGCACTTACATTAGCAATTTTTACACGTAAAGTATTGTTATCACTTGGTTGTGGTATCTTACTTGGCGCACTATTTCTAACCGATTTTAATGTTGTTAGTGCAGCTAAACACCTTGTAGACTTATCATTAAGTTTGGTTTGGGAATCGGGTGATGCGAGCAAAGGCTCATTCTGGGACGTGGGTTCGTTCAATACTTGGAACTTATCAATCATCATATTCTTGTTCATACTGGGTATGTTAACGAGTATTATGATGGTAAGCGGCGCAACCAGTGCGTTTGCGGACTGGGCAAAACAGCGAATTACGACTCGTCGTGGTAGTACATTACTGACAGCTTTTTTAGGTGTTTTCATCTTTGTTGATGATTACTTTAATAGCCTTGCGGTGGGTAGCGTAAGTCGTCCACTGACAGACCATTATAAAGTTTCTCGTGCTAAATTAGCTTATCTGCTTGATTCTACCGCAGCTCCTATGTGTGTTTTAATGCCAATCTCAAGTTGGGGTGCTTATATCATTGCTGTTATCGGTGGTATTTTAGCCAGTCACGCTATTACGGATATCAGTCCTCTAGCGGCATTTGTTCAAATGATACCAATGAACTTCTACGCTATCTTTGCTATTGCCATGGTATTTGCGGTTGCTTGCTTCAACCTTGATTTTGGCTTGATGGCAAAAGAAGAAAAAGCGGCAACAAATGGTGAGTTGTTTGATGCTAAAAAGGGTAACCCAGCGGGTTCAACAATAGAATTAGAAGAAGCTGAAGGTGGTCATATTTCAGGTTTGATTTTACCTATTTTAGTGCTCATCTTTGCAACTATCTTCTTTATGATGAACTCGGGCGCATCGGCGCTAGCAGCGGATGGCAAAGCATTTGATATTCTCGGCGCATTTGAAAATACAGATGTAGGTAGTTCTTTAGTTTATGGTGCCTTATCTGGTCTTGCTGTGGCACTTGTGCTGAGCCTTATTTCTGGTGTGTCTATTTCATTACTCGCACAAGCAAGTTTCCACGGTGCTAAATCAATGCTACCAGCGGTTTATATCTTATTCTTCGCATGGGCTATTGGTTCAACTATTGGTTCTATGGAAACGGGTAAATACCTTGCTGCATTAGTGGGTGATTCAATCCCAATGAGTGTATTACCGATTATCATGTTTGTATTAGCTGGCTTTATGGCATTTGCAACGGGAACAAGCTGGGGCACATTCGGTATCATGTTACCAATCGCGGGAGATATGGCTGCGGGTACTGAAATTTCGTTGATGTTACCTATGTTAGCATCTGTGCTTGCGGGTTCTGTATTTGGCGATCATTGTTCACCTATCTCTGATACTACGATCCTATCGTCAACGGGGGCAAACTGCCATCATATGGATCACGTAATGACACAGCTTCCATATGCGCTATCAATTGCGTTAGTAAGTGCGATTGGTTATTTGGTACTCGGTATAACAAGTTCTGTTCTATCGGGCTTTATCGCTTCAGCAATTGCATTTATAATTGTGGTTGCTATTATGTCGCGCTTAAGTCATAAAGTATAAATAAGACATTAATAACACGCTGTTTATAATGAATGGTATTAATGTTAAGTAATTATATACGCCTGTTGATACAGGCGTTTTTTTTGAGGGTATAAAATGGCATCTTTGCATTTCAAATTTGCAGCAATGAATTCAGGTAAATCAACACAATTGATCCAAGCTCACTTTAATTATATTGAGCGTGGTATGCACCCATTAGCGATGACGCCTGAGTGTGATAGTCGTTACGGTAGGGGTGTTATAGGTGCGCGTGTTGGATTAAAACTAGAAGTTGATGTATTTGAGAAAGAGACCAATTTATTTACCACTGTTTCTACACGATTAGAAAATCAAAAGATTGATGTATTTATTATTGATGAAGGTCAATTCTTATCTCGAGCTCAGGTTTACCAATTAGCCAGTGTTGTCGACGAACTTAATATTCCTGTGATTGTTTATGGGCTGAAAACAGATTTTAAATTAGAGATGTTTGAAGGTTCGTATCACTTAATGTGCCTAGCGGATAAAGTTGAAGAGCTTAAAACTGTCTGCTGGTGCGGAAATAAAGCACACATGAATGCTAGAGTAAGTGATAGTGGTGTGGTACTAAGAGAAGGTGAACAAGTTGAAATTGGCGGTAATGAGCGTTACGTCTCACTGTGCCGTAAACATTTCATGAATGGTAATGCGAGCCGTTAATCGATTTAATTAACGTTAATTATTTCTAAATTAGGTTTATTAATATCGTTTAGCACAATTTCAGGTTCTGCAAACAGATAGCCTTGAAAATATGTACTTTGGAGTTTTTTAGCTTGTTTAAATTGCTCCTCAGTCTCTATTTTTTCGATTAGTATACTGATTCCATATTTCTCTAATAATGGTGTTAACTCTTTTATCTCGTTAAATGAGGTGAGGGTAATATCAAACTTAATAATATCGACAACACCAAAAAATGGTAGCCAGTCTTCAGAATAAATAAAATCATCCAATGCAATCGTAAATCCATCATTTTTTAATTTCTTTAACGCCCATAATACAGACTGTGTAGGTGGTACATCTTCAAGTACTTCAATTACAATCGGTTTATCTATGAGCTTTTTGGGTAAACCATTGAGAATGCTTTTTTCAGTGAAATTAATAAAGTAAGGCTTGTTATCAACTAATTTATCGATGTTGGAACTTAACAAATGATCATAAACCAACCGCTCTGTTGCAACTTCTGCATTAATAAGTGGAAATGTATTTTCTAAACTATCGCGATATAAAAGTTCATAAGCCACTACGTGACGAGCGCTATTTAGGATCGGTTGCTTAGCGATATATGCGTGCATAGAGGTTACTTTATTTACAAATATATCTATAAGCTTATGCATAATAATCAAAAAGGCGAATTAATTAGCAAATATAGGTAAAAGTTCAACATTATGGGTTAGCGCTTGGTTGGTACTATGCTTGAGTAATAGCGGTAATTATATCCGCTAGTAGTAGTTTACCGCATCAGCATAACTTAATCTTCTGAAATTCCTAATCCATTACGTAATGCAAACTGGATTAATTTTGAGTGCTTATCTAAGTTCAGTATATCGAGCATACGGTATTTATGAGATTCAATTGTACGAGAGCTCAAATTAAGTTTATCTGCACATTGTTTTGCTGTGTTACCTTGAGCCAGTAATGTAAGCACAGTACGTTGCTTTTTAGTCAGTCTAAAAATTTTCTCACTTTCATTTATTGATACGGCTTCACCTTGATGTAAAGTTCGTATTAATGTTGAATTTTGCCAATAGCATAACCAAAGTTCACATAATAATTTTAAACGTTGTAGATCGATTGCGCTGAATTTTTTATTATTATTTTCAAAGCAAGTCACGGTTAGAAGCCCCCAGTTTTGTCCGAAACTTTGTAAAAGAATGATGCAATGCCAACGACCTCCTTGTTGATATAGCTTACTTAAGACATTGTTTTTATGCTTTTTAAGCTCCTGGGCATTAAAAATTACCCAATCTTTTTTTTCTCTAAATAATTTAAAATAGTCGGAATAATCACTTTCAATCAAATTACCCAAGCTTAAAGGCGGTATGCCATCCCGCTGGACAGATTCTACCTTACAATTATTAACTAATACTTTTGTATTCGGATGTAGACATATTCTATCAATATTAAACCAATTCATAACGTTTAAAGAGGTATTACGCCAAGTTGATATAAATTTTCTAGGGTCACTAGACATTAAAGCGTTTGACTGATCAATCATTAACTTTTCAAAGCTAGAGTGTTGAGTGTGTGACATATTAAATCTCATTCTAAACATAAGTAATGTTTAAAGTATTTTATTGAAATAAATGGTGAGTACTAGAGTAAAAATACTGCAAATACATATTTATACATGATAGATGTGTTTAATTACATAAAACTTAGCATTAACTTAACAGTCTGTTTTCAAACAATAATTGCGTATAAATAATTATTTACAATTTTTAGGTGTTGCAGCCTAATAAGAGAATTACAGTACCATGTGGGATAGTCTTAACGGACGACTATAAAGGTAACCTTGGCAGAGACAGTTAAATTTTGATATTTGATCATTCTGATAATCTGATTCAATACCTTCGAATACGATACTATTAAATGAAAAATTAGAAATGTAGTTCAGTAAATCTGAAATTAAAGAATGGTTGTTTATATGCCTATAGATGAAAGTTTTATCTATTTTAACTCGATCCCATTTTAATAAATACAGCGCATTACTTGGTATATCTTCAGATGTGAAATCATCCAACCACAGCTCAAAGCCATGTTCTTTTATGATTGAGACAGATTTTTTTATATTGTCTGTCATCACGGTTGAATTTTTGAAGTTTGTTACCTCGAGCGCAATTTTAACTTGACTTTTATTAATGATTGATTTTATTAATTCGATATCAGAAAGTAAATCAAATGGAATGTTAATTGATGCAACTATGTTTTTACTATTTATTGCAATCTTTATATTATTTAATTCTTCAATTTGAATCATGATTAATGACTTTATAAATTCATTTGAAATGTCACTAAAAAAATCTTCAGCGTGAATCGTCCCATTCGAGCTGCTAATCAAATTGGTCAATACTTCAATTGCAACCACATTTCTACTTTTAGGTTGAACAATGGGTTGCGCTACAAGATAGAACTCAGCGGAGGAGTTATTGGTGGTATTTTTCAATATGAATGAATTTTTATTTTTTATTTTTGTATAAAACATAAGAAACCTTGATGAAATTTGTTTTCATTTTTCTACGGGACCGTGAAGATAAAGTTATAAAAATAATAATTAGTTAGTACTTTTCACGAGTAAGGTCATCTAAATTAAGGATATTATAAATAGACCTAGATGATGAGGAGAATCATAGGTTAGATAGTGATTGAATCATACAGTAAAACTACTGCTTTGATTTGAGGCTGTAAAATAGGATTACAGCCTCAATTCTAATCGTGTGGTTAGATGTTATTTGTTACGGGAAAACCTTGGTTACTTTATTTATCTCAATAACATCTGCAAAAGGAATGTTTTGTTTAGGGAAGGCTGCTCGTACCTTGCTCGTTAGTGTCTTGGAAAATGCACGATAGTTGATTTTCGCGACGACTGTGATTGGGTAGCTCATTCCTTCTGGTAATTTAAATGATTCCACGCGTGTTTCATCTGGGGATATACGCGTATCAGTTAAGATTTTTTCTACCCGCCAAGGTTTAAGACCAACAGACTCGCCATGCATATAACCCTCTTCTTTAACGAATATGCGGCTGTCTTTTGGCAGGTAACCATCATTAAGATGACCACTAACCAATTGTTTTACGCCTTTGCTATCCGTTACAACAAGATCGATCCATACTTGACGACGTGCGCCTCCAGGCATTTTATGACCTGTATTATAGTTGGTTACTTTCACGTCAAGGCGACTGCCATCTTTGCTGGCGTCAACGTCGAGTAACAGCGCGTTACGTAAAATGTCACGACTGAGTTTTCCGTGTTCTTTTGAGCGCATATCAGAGAAGTAATAATTACCACCAATAAAGTTATGCGCAATCAAGTTTGGTTTAATTGGCCCATTATCGGTTGCTTGTCCAGGTACCTTGTTATCAAAATCAGTCATATCCATACGCATGTGGCAATCAATACAGGTTTTGTTCTGTTCTGGATTATCCGGTGCATTAAATTTAGAGGTCTGCCATTCACCATAATTATTATTCACCTTGGCACCTTGTCCCGGTGTAAATTCATTATGGCAAGTCGCGCAGTATAAAGAGCTCTTATACAGTTTTGGGTTCGAATAACTATCTTTATGTTGTTGTGGTGATGCATTAATTTGTGCTTCAGCAAGTAACTTCAAAGCCGGGTTGCTGGAGAACTCAAATAAGTATTTTGCACGATCTTTCAGATTGATTGTGAGATCGGTATTACCACCTGCATCCTCCGCTTTAGTGACCCGGTGACAGAAAACACAACTTGTGCCGGTTTCGTCTATGGGTAAACCTTCTTTTAATGCATCTCGTAGTGTTTGCCCGTCTTTTTCATACATGTTGTTGATGTGAGTTAGTGGCGCTGTATTATTATTTAGAAGCATTTGCGGGGTATGGCAACCACGGCAAAAATTTCTAAATGGTTCACCTTCACTAGTCGCGGCCAGGTTTTCTTGGAAGCGATAGTAAGGGCTGTCCATGTGCATACCATGATTTGAATTTGCCCATTGTTTATAGAGGGTGCTATGGCATGATTCACAACTCGCTGAATTTAACCATTCGGATTTGTGAGTGAACTTACGTTCGTCATCAAAACGTAACCAGGTTGATAGATAAGGTAAGTTTTCTTTTGTTGTCACGTACATGTTTAATGCTGACATTAAGCGTACGATCTCTGCAGACGGTGATTTAGGATCAACTTTAGGTAGTTCTGGTTTTTTCGGGTCGGTCCCCATACCACCTTGGGTTTTTTGAATCATATCGATATAGGCTTCGATAGGGTCGCCAGCGATCATGGTTGCTAAACCTACATGTCCCGTCATGGCATTTTCTTTAACGTCTTTGGTGCCGTCGGCTAATAAGTATTTGTTAGTGAAGTTAAATCCGTCAACATGACAAGAGTTACAGCTCATCCAATAATCACCTGCCATGGCGCTGTTTTCAAATTTATCACTGTTGGCAAGATTAAAGAGTGTTTTACCTAAACGTAATTCTGGTGCGATGGGATCTTTATTAATTAATTTGGCAAATTGAGCGTTCGTTAATTTTACTTTGGCAAATGGACCTTTACCACTCACATCAAAACTCACTAAGTCGTGAGACATGGCGTTTTGAACATAGAGTGTACCGTCTTTTTCAATCAGGCTACGCGGATTAGTACCGGGAATATGGCGGTAAATTTGTGTCG
>Ga0209291_1003023_pt1 | contig 12920 bp, 6 predicted proteins | sample GOMGulsemesocosm_FD_184633 | JGI IMG/M metagenome (GOLD analysis project Ga0209291, IMG submission 184633) | Methane-oxidizing microbial communities from mesocosms in the Gulf of Mexico - GOM9B Gulf of Mexico (SPAdes) (version 2) | ecosystem: Environmental > Aquatic > Marine > Cold seeps | place...
GAGTCGAGGTATAATTTGCCACTTTTTCTGGGCAATTCGCCCTTATTTAGCTGTTAGAGAGCAAACCAATGGATAAGACATACCAACCCGCCAGTATAGAGACTTCTTGGTACCAAACATGGGAAGAGAAAAATTATTTCGCACCAAGCGGAGAAGGTGAAGCTTATTCAATGGTCATCCCGCCACCGAACGTCACCGGTAGCTTACACATGGGCCATGCTTTTCAACACACTATCATGGATACCTTAGTTCGCTACCAGCGCATGCAAGGCAAAAACACCTTGTGGCAAGTTGGTACTGACCATGCTGGCATCGCCACACAAATGGTGGTTGAGCGTAAACTCGCAGCAGAAACAGGCCAGACAAAACACGATCTTGGCCGTGAAGCTTTCATGGACAAAATTTGGGAATGGAAAGAAGAGTCAGGCGGTAACATTACGCGTCAGATGCGTCGTCTAGGTAACTCGGTAGATTGGAGCAACGAGCGCTTCACTATGGATCCTAAGTTCCAAGCCTCTGTTGAAGAAGCTTTTATCAGCATGTATGACGAAGGCCTAATTTATCGTGGTAAGCGCTTAGTTAACTGGGACCCTAAATTACAAACCGCTATCTCTGATCTTGAAGTCGAAAACAAAGAGATCAAAGGTAAAATGTGGTATTTACGCTACCCATTAGCAGACGGTGTTACGACCGAGGCTGGCGATGATCACATTGTTGTCGCGACGACCCGACCTGAAACTATGTTTGGTGATACCGCAGTTGCAGTAAACGCAGCAGACCCACGCTTTCAAAGCATTATCGGTAAAGCAGTGATACTGCCATTAGTCGGTCGTCGTATTTCGATTATTGCCGATGAGCACGCCGATATGGAAAAAGGCACAGGTTGTGTAAAGATTACTCCTGCCCACGATTTCAATGACTACGAAGTTGGCAAGCGTCGTAAACTACCAATGGTTAACGTACTGACGTTCAACGCTGATATTCGCGAAGTTGGTCAAGGCTTTAACTCAGACGGCACCATCAACACAGAAATCGATTGCACTATCCCTGAGAAATACCACAACATGGAGCGCTTCGCAGCGCGTCGTGAAGTCGTCGCTGATTTTGAAGAATTAGGTTTCTTAGTCAAAATCGAAGAAAACAACATGACCATCCCCTACGGAGACCGTGGTGGTGTCGTTATTGAACCTATGCTAACGGATCAGTGGTTTGCCGATGCTAAAACCTTAGCAGAGCCAACCATTGAAGCTGTAGAGAACGGCGACATTAAATTTGTACCTAAGCAGTACGAAAATATGTTCTTCTCTTGGATGCGCGACATTCAAGATTGGTGTATTTCACGCCAGCTATGGTGGGGCCATCGTATTCCTGCATTTTACGATGCACAAGGCAAAGTCTACGTTGCTGTTAGCGAGAGCGCTGCACGTGAGAAATACAACTTAAGCGCAGAGATTAAACTGACGCGTGACAACGACGTACTCGATACTTGGTTCAGCTCTGGTCTTTGGAGTTTTGCCACTATGGGCTGGCCTGAGCAAAACGACAAGCTTGAGACATTCCACCCAACCGACACACTAGTGACCGGTTTTGACATCATCTTCTTCTGGGTTGCCCGTATGATGATGATGAGCATGCACTTATGTAAAGATAAAGAAGGCAAACCACAGATTCCGTTTAAAAATGTTTACATCACAGGTCTAGTGCGTGATGAAAGCGGCGAAAAAATGTCTAAGACTAAAGGTAACGTACTTGATCCTTTAGACATGATCGATGGCATCAGCCTAGAAGACCTACTAGAAAAGCGCACCGGGAATATGATGCAGCCACAAATGGCCGCTAAAATTCGCAAGCGCACCGAAAAAGAATACAGCGATGGCATCCCTGCGCACGGTACTGATGCATTGCGTTTCACCCTAGCTGCTCTCGCATCGACAGGCCGTGACATTAACTGGGACATGAAGCGCTTAGAAGGTTACCGCAACTTCTGTAACAAAATCTGGAACGCCGCTCGCTACGTCGAAATGAACACCGAAGGCGAAGATTGTGGCCAAAACGGTGAAGCAGTTGAACTCTCTCTTGCTGATCGCTGGATCAGCAGCAAACTACAGAACATTGAAATCGACGTTGCCAAGCACATCGATGACTACCGTTTAGACCTTGCTGCACAGACCTTGTATGACTTTATCTGGAACGAGTACTGTGGCTGGTACCTAGAGTTATCTAAGCCGGTATTATGGAGTGAAGAAGCGACTGACTTACAAAAGCGCGGTACACGTCGCACTTTAGTACGCGTATTAGAAGTAATCATGCGTTTAACTCACCCTATCATGCCGTTCTTAACCGAAGAAATTTGGCAGTCAATCAAGACGTTAGCGGGCGTTAGTGGCGACAGTATCATGCTGCAAAGCTACCCTAAAGCGAACCTTGATAAAATTGACCTTGCCGCAGAAGCGGATATTGATTGGCTGAAAGGCGTGATCACTGGTGTGCGTAATATCCGTGGTGAAATGGGCATTTCCCCTGCCAAAGAGCTTAACATTCTGATCAATAACGGCAGCGATGAAGATAAGCAGCGTTTAGAAGCTAACAGCAACTTCCTAATGAAATTGGCGTCACTTGAAAATATCACTTGGCTAAACCCAGGCGATGAAGCGCCGATGTCATCAACGCAGTTAGTAGGCAAGATGGAAGTACTTGTACCAATGGCAGGCTTAATCGATAAAGATGCTGAAGTATCGCGTCTGAATAAAGAAATCGAAAAGCTCGATAAAGATATTGGTCGTATTGAGGGCAAACTTAGCAATCAAAAATTTGTTGCCAATGCGCCAGAGGCTGTTGTTGCCAAAGAGCGTGAGAAAATCGCAGGCTTTAAATCAGCCCAAGATAAGTTAATTGAGCAGCGTGATAAGATTGCTGCGCTTTAAGCAATACGCTTAAATTTGAAGTAAAAAAGGCCTATTCATTTAGGCCTTTTTTTGTCAAGAATTAGCCCTTGAAAATACACCTATGTCTATTTTTGTTCTATAAATTGTCGGCGTGGCAGCATTTGTAGAAAAATAATATTGATCTGGGCACTTGTAAACAATGCCATAAAAATTTTCGCCAACATACTTAGCAAGAGCTGAGAAAAGTATGGCATCTAATAAGTCAGATAAATCATTTCCTGTAGTTTCATCACTTGTAGCTCCTTTTAAAGCGTAAGTCGCACCTGCAAGTAATGCTTAATACAAACCTCATTAATGTAGTGGCTCTAAAAGAATTTTTATCTAGATAATAAATGTAACATTATAATTTCGCTTCAAATAGCGTTGCGGTTTAATTATTCCACACTGTCCCCTGTATGTAATAGGTGCTGTCTAATCGAAACCAATCAATTTATTCAACCAGACCAAAATACCAGAAGACCTTTCTTCCTTCCCCCACCTAATACTTAACAAGCTTTCGTGAAATAATATGAATAGTAATCAACCCTGTAAGAATAAAAACAACGCGATTAAACCAGCCACCGTTTTTCCTATTGGTAGTAAAAGGCTCTTTAATACAATGGGTACAATTAACAAGACTAAGTAGTGCCAATTCATTTTTACATTGTGTTATCTAACACTTAGATATAATTTGATTATTTAACAATTTCAATTGAATATTATCATCCCGCGCGAGGAAAACACATGCATGTAATTATGGACATAATGGTCTCACCCGGTGGCGTAGGTTTATCAGTTTCACCTTACGTTGCCCACTGTCAGAAAATTTTCCAAGAGGCGCAGCTCAACCATCAAATGCATAGCTTTGGCACTAACGTGGAAGGTGAGTGGGACGATGTGATGACCGCTGTGAAGCGCTGTCACGATGAGTTACACGAAATGGGAGCCGTGCGTATTACCAGCCACATGAAAGTCGGTACGCGTATCGATAAAGCGCAGACAATTCAGGACAAAATAGATAGTGTGCAAGAAAAGCTGAAATAATATGCGCGGCGTATTTTAACAGCCGTCCGATTTTTTATATTAATAAGCCCTAACGATCAATGCTTAGGGCTAATGTATGAATAAAAAAACGAATACTTATCCAGTGCTTATATCACTTACAACCTCACTGATTATCTGCGCAATCAACTGACAGTCCTCTTCACTAAAGGTCAGTGGAATACGCATATCTAAAAGGGTTGCTAGAAAAATTTCTGTTTGCTTCAAGTGCCGCTGATCTTCGATATAACGCCAGCTGTCATAACGGCTGGTATAGCCATTTGGTACATCATCGCCAAACCACTTGAGCACGACCCCGCGAGCAGCGCACTGCTCAACAACCGCTTTCACTTGCTGTTCGCTAAAACGGGGTACTGAGAATTGAATGGTGCTTCCCACAAACTGCTCTTTCGCCGGGCGCTGGGTCAGCCTGATTTTAGGGCATTGAGATAATACATCTTCGATCAACTGATAGCGCTGATTCCAACGCTGGCACTGTCTATCTAGATTTTGCAGTTGCGGGCGTAATATAGCGGCGCGTAAGTTATCCATACGGCCACTGTAATTTGGGGTATGTAATTTAATGTCGGCAAAAACTTCCGGTTCCGGCGCTGCTTGATGATTAGAGTAGAGCATGTAAGAACCGGAGTAAATAATGGCTTTGGCCATCAATTGCGAATCGCTAGAAATTAAAAAACCGCCCTCCCCTGAATTTAAATGCTTGTAAGTCTGAGTGCTAAAACAAGCAGCGATACCAAAAGTACCACTTTTTTTACCGTTCCAATATGCCCCCATGGTATGGGCGCAATCCTCAATCAAAGTGATAGAGTATTGCTCACAAATTGCCATCACGCGATCCATGTCCGCTATATGCCCGCGCATATGAGACATCATGAAATACTTAGCCCCAGAGCGCTCAGCCTGCAGCTGTAGGTCTTCTAAATCTATGCAGTAGTTCTCATCAACTTCCACTAGCACCGCGCTGGCGCCACTGTTGTGAATAGCGCCTGGCACAGGTGCTAGCGTGAAGGCGTTACATAATACTTTATCGCCCGCTTGTACGCCCGCAGCACACAGCGCAACATGCAATGCGTAGCCACCGGATGAACAGGCCAGCGCGAAGGGAGTGTCCATATAGGCGGCAAACTCTATCTCCAGTAAGTCTGTTGCTGAAACTTCACCTTCTGCACTGTTATAGCGGTGCAAACGACCACTTTCCAGTACTTTGATAGCCCCTTGAATGGCACGCTGTGCTATTGGCTCTTGCTGCGTAAAAGATTTCGTAAAAGTTTTCATCTCTTTATTTCCTATTACCTTAGTCATAGCGCTTCTGATCGTAAACCTCAAAGTCCCACTGTGTTTGCGGGAAGTATTTACGTAACCGCCAGTCACAAGCGCGCGCGTGTCCTTCCATGCCTTCTACCCTTGAGATGCGTGAGCCCACGGCGCTATAGGTCAAGTTCGCCTCTTCACTAATCTCTTGATATGTTAGTATTTTTAGAAACTTATGCACATTAAGGCCACCGCTGTACCTAGCAACCTGTTTGGTGGGTAAAATATGGTTGGTACCCGAACATTTATCGCCATGGGTAACTGTTGCCCCCTCTCCTAAAAAGAGTGAACCGTAGTTTTTCAATCGATCAGCCCACCACTTTGGATCCACTGTCATCACTTGCAAATGCTCACAGGCGTATTGATCACTTAACTGCAGCATTTGAGCATCGCTTTCACAGTATATTATTTCACCGTGATCACGCCATGCGGCATCTACGGTTTCACGATTGGGCATATCAGCAGCGACTTTAGGCACTAATAGCGCGACTTTCTCTGCGAGCGGCTTATCGTTAGTAAACAGCCATACTGGGGAGTCTACACCGTGCTCCGCTTGGGAAACTAAATCAACAGCGATGGTCATCGGGTCAGCACTGTGATCGGCAATAATGGCAGACTCCGTCGGCCCCGCAAAGACGTCGATCCCCACCTCTCCAAATAAAAGACGCTTTGCCTGCGCGACATAACCGTTACCGGGGCCCACTAAAATATCAGCTTTAACACCCGTAAATAGCCCCTTGGCCATACTAGCAACGGCGTGCACCCCACCCATTTGCAAAATAATATCAGCGCCGGCTAAATCCATCGCGTAGACAATGGCTGGATGAATACTGCCATTTTTTGGCGGTGAACAGGCGATGATGTTTTCAACCCCCGCCACTTTTGCAGTAGCGATGCTCATGATGGCGGATGCAGCGTGAGAGTAACGCCCACCAGGCACGTAACAACCTGCGCAATTTAGTGGGATAACTTTTTGCCCTAATACTGCACCTGAATCTGTGGTGATTTCAAATTCATTTAAGCTCGCTAATTGCGCGCGGGCAAACTCTGTCACTTGTTTAAAAGTAAATTGAATATCTTGTTTTACTTGCTCTGGTACTTGGCTAATGAGCGCTGCACGTTGCTCATCTGATAAAACAAAATCACCCTGCCATTGATCGAATTTTAGTGCATACTCTTTGACGGCATCCTCACCATGGCGTTCTATATGCTCGAGCATGTTTTGTACATCGAGAGTAATTTGCGCATCACTCACAGCGGTTTTTACACTAGCTTTTTTTATATATTGCATGATAGTTTCTTCTTAAGTAGCAATGATTAAGGTATTTTTGGTATATAGTTTCCATCCCGAAACAGATGCTTAAGGCCTTGTTTCAAGATGAGAACTATCTAGTTTTTGTACAATAACTCAATGAAAGTGTTTAACAATATATAACCACTATCCCACGCAGACCACCAATGCTAAATTAGTTAACACTAGTTACTTTTCGGTATCACCTATAACGCGCAGACACCGCAGTTTCTCAAGGAGTATTTTTTTGGAATTAAAATGGCTCAAAGATTACCTAGCACTGGTTGAGCAGGGCTCTTTTTCTAAAGCGGCAACCACACGTTTTGTCACACAGCCCGCCTTTAGTCGACGCATAAGATCGCTTGAAGCGTGGCTGGGTGTTTCACTGGTTGAGCGCAATCAATACCCACTGGAATTAACACCTGCGGGAGAGGTCTTTGTCGAACGGGCAAAATCACTGTGCGATTCTATATTAGTGTGCCGTGAACAGTTACGCGACATGCAAACACAGCAAAATGAAATCATTCTGAGTGCGCAGCAATCGCTCGCGGTCTCTTTTTTTCCAAACTGGATAGAAGATAACCCCGAGCAATTAGACAGTGCGGTTATTCGTATTAATACCGTTGATTTACACGAGGCAGTAGAGACCTTTTTAAATGCGAGCAGTGACTTTTTACTCTGTTATAACACCCATGACATTTTCAAACAGTTACTGGTTGATGAAGTTGAAAGCTTGCAAGTTGGCGTCGATGAGCTAGTGCCGGTCAGTTTAGCCAAAGACGATGGCAGCCCTTTGATAGAAGTATTGGAAAACCAACCGCTGGCAATGTTATCTCATACTCCCGAGTCTTTTTTTGGTCAAATGATTAACACCCAATGTCTCTCTAAATTGCCAAGTTCCATCAGCATTAAGCATCGCTATCAGAGCTCATTATCCGAAGCTTTAAAAGCCTTAGTTTTGAAAGGTAAAGGGATAGCCTATCTGCCGCGCAGCATTGCGCAAAAAGAAATATCGGCCAAGGAATTAGTCATTGTTGATGAATACCTACAACCTATTCCCCTGCAAATATATTTATATAGACTCAAGCACACCCAAAAACCACAGTCGCTCAAACTGTGGCAGCAACTGCAAGAGAACAGTCACTATTCCTAAAAGTAACTAGCACCAACTTTTATAGCATTGGCATAACTTAAGAGTCACTCTTTATACTGTGGACTTCTAAATAGTTTTCATCCAGAAACATGGCCGTAGCGAGAGCAGCTCAATCGTTCAAGATGAGCACGACTAGATAGAGGCGTTTGGTTGTTCCAAACAACTGAATCTAATGGTGTTCAGATTGGATGAATGAGACGTTCGCAGTAAGTGGCTGTTTCTGGATGGGAACTAACTAGCCCCCTCTTTAAGGATATAGCCATGTCAACGATCAACTCTGTAGAGCAAAGTCTTAACGCGTTAAAAGATATTGTTGGGCAACTTGCCAGTCAAAGAGAGGTAGCACCAGCCCCTAGCGCTAGCCAACTTGAATCATCTCTTGATCTAAAACTAACCGAACAGGGCCACGATCAAGAGCAACTGCTAGCGGCCGCCAAAGCTTATTTAGACTACAACCCCGACGTTTCCCAAGTCGACTTTTTTAAGCTTTTATATTCAGGCCTTAATGCCCCCGCATTGCTTGGAGACTGGGTGACCAGTTTATCAAACGCCACCATGCACACTTACCAAGTCAGCCCTGTTGCTACGTTGATGGAGCTGGAACTCATTAAAGCGTTCAATGCGTTAATCGGTTTTGAGCACGGTGATGGTGTTATGGTGAGTGGTGGCTCTCAAGCGAATTTAATGGCGATGTTATTGGCAAGGCATCAATGTTGCCCCGATGCAAAAACACAGGGGCTAAAAGGCCAAACACTGGTCGCCTATGTGTCAGATCAAGCCCATTATTCAAGTCTAAAGGCTGCTAATGTTCTAGGCATCGGCAGTGATAATTTAGTCGCTGTGGTCAGTGATGATCAAGGGCGAATTGATCCCACCAGCCTTGAGCGAGAAATACAAAAATCACTGGCCTTAGGGCATACCCCTTTTTTCATTGGCCTGACTGCGGGCACCACTGTTGTAGGGGCATTTGACCCGGTACAGCCGTGCAGCGAAATCGCTAAAAAACACCAACTTTGGTTACATATAGACGGCGCCTGGGGAGCACCCGTGCTTTTTGCGCAATCAAAGCGTGGTTTGCTTAGCCATTGTGAGCTGGCAGACTCAGTGACGTGGGATGCCCACAAATTCATGAATGTGCCGGTAACCGCTGCGGTTATTTTAGTGAAACAAGCAGGATTATTGCGCGAAACGTGCTCCGGTGGTGGCAGTGACTATTTGTTCCACGCGGATGAAAACGCCCCTTACAATTTAGGCGAACGCTCTATTCAATGTGGACGCCGTGCGGATGCACTAAAAGTCTGGATGAGCTGGAAAGCAATAGGGACAAAAGGATTCAGTGATAAAGTTGAGCACTTGTTTGACTGCAAAGATTACTGCGTCACAAAAATTGAAAATACCTCGCAGCTGAAAATGCTCGCGCCTGCCGTTTATTTAAACGTACTTTTTCGCTACCAGCCCAATGCAGATTTAACGGAACAGGCCTTGCGAGCACTAAACATAGAGATCGCGACAATACTTAAAAAACAGGGGACCTATATTGATTACGCACAATATAAAGGGAAAACAGGTATCCGATTAATACTCGCCAATGGTCAGTGCCAGCGACAAGATATCGATAACATGCTGCAAAAGTGTGTTGATATTGGTAATGATATATATCAAAACTATCGATAAGAGCTATCTATAAGAGCTTTCTATAAGAATTCGCTCCCTAGAAGTTATTAGGGAGCGGATAAAACCCTATTCGACACTATGCTGTGAAAAGTAAAATTCGAGGTGGTTCTAGAGTTTTAAGCAAGCTAAAAAGAGCCTTTCGGCTCTTTTTCATTCCTAAGCTACTTAGCCCGTTTGCCAGCGTTGTGCGATCACTGGTTGTAAGTTATCTTTTACATCTTGAGTGACGATGCTCCCAACCCCGCTTGGTACATCAAAAGAAGCCATTGCAGTCACTAGTTGATCAACTTGGTTGTTCAGTAATACGGCATTACCCACCCTAATTTCATCTAACTGGTGGTTTTCACCGACATACCAATCATCAACTTTTACTTGGTCATCGCTACCTTCGATATTGATTTGCAAATCATCACCGCTGCGACTCAACCATAACGATTGATAGTCAACATCACTAAAGTGCGCAATATCAGTGCCTGCTGCATCATTATTGATAAGGACATCTTGGCCAAAACCACTTCTAAATACATAAGTATCATTACCCAAACCGCCCGTTAACGTGTCGTTACCTGCCCCGCTAACTAAAGTATCGTCAGTGCTTGTGCCGTCGATTTGGTTATCACTTAATATGTCTGCACTCATTTGCGTCGCAGTGGGTGCGCCAACACCAAATGCACCGTAAAGTTGTCCAGCGCTAATTTGTCCGCCTGATTCAAATTCCAGTTTATTCACGGTATTGGCTAAATCAAAGAAGTTGTTAATACGCACACTGTTAGTATTACCAGCGATGTTTAATACCAGATCATTGCCCGTTCTCATTAAGCCACTTGCCACGTCATTGAAGCCAATACCATCAACAAAGCGGATGGTGTTATTGCCTTGCGTATCAATCACCGTATCACGACCACTATTGCTACCAATGATATAGGTATCATCACCTAAACCACCGACTAATAGATCATCACCCCCTTTAGCCGTAATATTGTCATTACCTTTGCCCGCAATTATCGTCTGGTTAGCATTATCATCTACCATGTCATCATTGCTTGCACTGCCAAAGACACTTAGACTACTACTAGTGGTTGTCGCAGGTGCGGACCAGCCAAACGCGCCGTACAATTGTGCTGCCGTTAACTGCCCGCCTACTTCAAACTCAACTTTTTCAAAGGTATTAGCCACACTAAAGAAATTATTAATAGTCACTTGGCTAGTCGTATTGGCCACCCTAAGCACTAGATCATTACCTGATTTCATTAAGCCACTGGCCACATCGTTAAAGCCAATTGAGCCGGTAAAGCGTATAATGTTTTGCCCCGCCACATCGACAATAATGTCCTTGCCGCTATCGGCATCAAACATATAGACATCATTGCCATCACCACCAATCAGAAGATCATTACCTAGGCCACCGATCAAAACATCATCGCCGCCTTCAGCCACCAGCACGTCATTATTAACGGAACCAGTCACTGTGTCATTTGCACTTAAATCTAATACGGTATTAGATGGTTGTGAACCATTACCTGTGGATGAATTATCATTCGTAGAACCATCATTATTATAATTGTCATTATTAGAATTATCACCCGTTGATCCGCCATCATTACCTGTTTGGTCCTGATCAGACACATCACTGACTAAATTATCAATTTGCGCGGGTGTAATGGTATAACCACCGTTAGGCTGGATATAAATGGCATTATTTCCCCCTAAAAAGTGCTTTTCAACTCTCACTTGCTGTTGTGCGTCGCCATCAACTTGCACTAATAGATCATCACCATCACGAAGGTAAACCAACCTATCTGGCCCAACATCATTGAAGAATAGAATATCTTGACCATCACCAGCATCTTTGATGGTGTCTTGGCCTGAATTTGCATAATAATAATAGTGATCGTTACCATCACCGCCGTCTAAATGATCATTACCGTCTTCGCCTACTAAAACATCGTTGCCAGCACCGCCGATCAAAACATCATCACCAGAACCGCTATTTGACCCATTACCACCTTGTAATCTATCGTTACCAGCGCCTCCTTCTAGTCTATCATTACCTGCAAAACCGTAGAGTTGATCATCGCCTCCTAAGCCTTGAATAAGATCTACCCCAGATGTGCCCAGTAGTTGTTCACTAATTGAAGTACCCTGAACGATTGAGTCAACCCCATACTCATTTGCCAGAACCATCAAATTTATTTCTTTAGTCGATAATTTTGACTCAGGGGATACAGCAACCCAATCAATAGACGACTCAGCGCCATCAAAATAATTTAACACTCGAACAGAGGAGTCACTATCACCTTCAATTGTGATTAAAAGATCAGCCCCTTCTTTATTAAATTTCAATTGACTCAAGGTTAATCTATCGAAATATTCCTGATTATTAATGTTAATGGTGTTTATCCCACCTTTACTAACGTCAATAACATCATGCCCTAGTCCTGTATTAATATTGTCATTGCCTGTTCCAACAATGAGATTATCATTACCTTCCCCCCCATCTATATAATTGTTCCCACTTTCCCCATAAAGATAGTCATTACCATTCCCGCCAATAAGTGTATCATCACCCTCTCCCCCATATAAAAGATCATGACCTTCGCCTCCTATTAAGCTGTCATCACCTTTTTCACCTCTTAAAGTATCATCACCAATTAGCCCAAAGAGACTATCATTACCAGCTAATCCATTGATTTGATCATTGCCATCACCACCAGATAACGAGTCATCCTCAATAGACGGTAATTTAGAAAGCGCTAATATTTTCCCAGTGTTCCATATTGTCCCGTCAGAAAATTTAATGATATTAATAGGTAACGTATTATTATCGTAATTTGCCGTATTACTTCTGATCTCTATACTATCCTTAGAGCCAATAACTTTGAGAGACAGTCCGCCATACCATCTTACGATAATATCCTCTGGCGATATTCCATCAAGAAACTCAAGCGCATCAGCCTCGACAGTTCCGGTACTATTGCTATTCCAAATCTCAACCCGACCATCCCCTTTACCAAATAGATACGTATCATCGCCATTATTTCCCCATAGTCGATCCAAAGACGATACATTACTCCCCGCTGTGTTTAATGAAGTAGAGCTCCCCCTGAGGATATCATTTCCATCTCCTCCATAAACTTTATCACTTCCTTCCCCCCCGTAGAGAGTGTCATTACCACCATTCCCTTTAATTTCATCGCTACCGGACTTCCCGTAAATAGTGTCATTCATCTCACCACCTTCTAGGTAGTCTTTTTGATCAGTCCCCACTAAATCAGTAACCATGTTAAACAGCTGCTCTCCCGTTATTGAATTCCCATTATTGAAATTAATACTCTCTAACCAATTTCGATCAGTGTCAGCAGCTGTTAGTAAGCGAATACTATCATTTGTTTCATAACCCGAATCTAGTAATTTTATGACTATATCTTTACCATCACGTGTAATATTTAAATCATCTAGAGTAATATTGACTCCAAAATCAAGCTGATCATGGTCATTCATACTG
>Ga0209291_1003026_pt1 | contig 12919 bp, 11 predicted proteins | sample GOMGulsemesocosm_FD_184633 | JGI IMG/M metagenome (GOLD analysis project Ga0209291, IMG submission 184633) | Methane-oxidizing microbial communities from mesocosms in the Gulf of Mexico - GOM9B Gulf of Mexico (SPAdes) (version 2) | ecosystem: Environmental > Aquatic > Marine > Cold seeps...
CTTCTGGAACCTATACAGAACGTTTTAGTATTGTGTTTAAAGCAGCTGAAATATTAGCTATAGATGACGTTGAAAATACCTCAAATGATGTATCAGTATTTTATAATATTAATACACATATGATCACCATTAGTAATCCAACTACATTTTCAGCTAACAATATAAGTTTGTATAATGTATTAGGGCAACAAGTTGTAACAGTAGCTAAGAATTACGCTAATGTAAAGGAAGTTATGATACCTGTAAATGTAAGTGCTGGAACATATTTAATAGTGTTTGATTATAATAACGGAACACAAATAACCAAAAAGTTAATTATAAAATGATATGGATATGTTGATAATGAGTTATATATGTATTGGGTTGAGTCTTTTGTTATTAATGTTAATTATACAAATAATCAAGTCTAAAGAAAAAAAACAAAGACTTCGATATCATGGTATAACCAAAAAGAGAAGAGGAATAATATAAAAATTATAATATGTAGTTTGGATAACTAGCATATTAATTCGGGAGGAAAGGTCAGCTGGGGAGCTGGCCTTTTCGTTTTCTTAAAATTTACGTATTAGGCAGCTCTTTCCAAGATTTATTTTTAGTCTCCGATTTAGTAAAGCCTGTAACGTATTTAGTAGCTATACGCTGAACAAAACCCATGCTTTTCAATTCATCAGGTCTAAACTTATCTACTCTGTGATTTTTAGTGTTCTGAATTGACTTTCCTTGATAATCTGCTCTTCCCCATGTGTTTGGAGTAAATATTTTTTTAAAAACTGTTCTTACTTTTTTTTTCATTTCTTACTTTTTTTGATTGAATAAAACATATAATCAAAAACCTCCTGTATTAAAAGAGTTTTTATTGTACTGTTTCAATTAGGTTGTTTATTTTTAGACGTAAAACCTCTTGGTTTCTTACTAATTTACAAATTATTAAACTGATAATCAACAACTTTCACATATAAATTAAGATATTGATAAATTAATTATGTTTATTTTAAATTAACTCAAGTGTTTGTTTATTATAAAAAACTAGCAAAACTCAATGTGTATATCTAAAGCATTTTCAGTAATTTTGTCTTTCAAATTTTTGAAGCATGTCAGAAGAAACAAAATCACTTAATTTCATTGAACAAATTATAGAAAACGATATAGCTAATGGCCTATCAACCGAAAAATTACATTTTCGTTTTCCACCTGAACCAAATGGGTACTTACATATTGGCCACGCTGCCGCAATTTGTTTGAATTTTGGTTTAGGACAACGTTATAATGCTCCTGTCAACCTTCGTTTTGATGATACCAATCCTGCAAAAGAAGAACAGGAATATGTTGATGCAATAAAAAGAGATGTCGCTTGGTTAGGGTTTCAATGGGCCAATGAATGTTATTCTTCTGATTATTTTCAAAAATTATATGATTGGGCAATTCTTCTAATTAAAAAAGGAGTAGCTTATGTAGATGGTTTATCAGCAGAAGAAATGGCTCAACAAAAGGGCACACATTCTGAACCTGGAATTGAAAGTCCTTATAGAAACAAATCCATTGAAGAAAATTTAGCGCTATTTAAACAAATGAAAAATGGTGATTTTGACGAGGGAGCCTATGTATTGCGTGCTAAAATTGATATGACTTCTTCTAATATGCTAATGCGTGACCCTATCATGTATCGTATACTAAAAAAAGACCATCATAGAACTGGTAGTGATTGGTGTATATATCCTATGTATGACTGGACTCATGGGGAATCAGATTACTTAGAAGAAATTTCACACTCCTTTTGTACTTTGGAATTCAAACCTCATCGTGAATTATATGATTGGTTTTTAGATCAGGTGTATGACCCAGCTAATATCCGACCTAAACAGCGTGAATTTGCTCGTAGAAACTTAAGTTATACTATTATGAGTAAACGCAAGTTATTACGTTTAGTAGAAGATAAAATTGTTACTGGGTGGGATGATCCGAGAATGCCTACTATTTCTGGTTTACGACGCAGAGGTTATACTGCAGCTGCTATTAGAAAATTTAGTGAAGTCTCTGGTATTTCAAAACGTGATAGTATAACAGATGTATCTTTATTAGAGTTCTGTATCCGTGAAGACTTAAATAAAACGGCAACAAGAGTTATGGGAGTTATTGATCCTGTAAAACTAATTATTACCAATTATCCCGATAACAAAGAAGAACTTTTAGTTGCTGATAACAACCCCGAAAATGAAAACTCAGGAACACATGAAGTTCCATTTTCAAAAGAATTATATATTGAACGAGAAGATTTCAAAGAAGATGCTGGAAACAAATATTTCCGCTTAACTTTAGGAAAAGAAGTACGTTTAAAAAATGCATATATTATTAAAGGAGAATCCGTAGTTAAAGATGCTAGCGGAACCATTACTGAAATACATTGTACTGCCGATTTAGATTCTAGGTCGGGGAGTGGCACAGAAGCGAGTACCCGTAGAGTGAAAGGAACATTACATTGGGTTGCTATCAAACATGCTGTAAAAGCTGAAATAAGGGCCTATGATCGTTTATTTTTAGACGAAGCCCCTGATAGTCATAAAGACACTGATTTCATGCAATACATCAACCCAAATTCATTACAGGTCATTAAAAATGCCTTTGTTGAACCATTCTTAGCAACTGCAACTGTGGGTGCTGGATTTCAGTTTCAGCGCTTAGGGTATTTTAATGTGGATGCTGACTCAACTGCTGAAAATTTAGTGTTTAATAAAACTGTTGGGTTAAAAGATTCTTGGGCAAAGCAAAAACCTCAAAATAATAAACCTACACAAAATAAACCTCAACAACAACAAGTACAAAAGAACCCTATTAATGAGATTAAAAAAATAGGGAAGAAATATGCGAACTTATCTGGACCAAAATTAGATGCCGCAAAAGCAAAAATATTAAAGTACGCTGATGAAGTTTCTTATGATGATTTAGAGCCATTGTTTGAAACACCTACTAAAAAAGTAGGTACGCGTATTGCCACTGTTATTACTTTGGGTGTTTTATTGAAAAAAGGACTAAAACGTAATGAAGTAATCAATACCTTTATAGAAAGTGCTACACAAGATAGTCATGAAATGATGGTGGAAGAAATAAAAGCTATTTAATTAATAGCTACATTATAAAATTAAAGCCAAAACTAATTAAATTAGTTTTGGCTTTTTTAATTAACTAATTTTACTTAGAAACTATTGGTAATATTTTTATGAAAACTGTACCGTATATACTTCTCTATTTATTTTTAGTGAATTCTCTTCAGAATATATCAGCACAAAACATTAAAATCTATTATCATTAATTAAAATAATTTAATTAATCATGAAATGAAAAGCTCCTATTACTAAAAAAACTAACGTCAGTAGTTTTTAAACTATAATTGACTCTATATAGCAAGCGATACAGATGCTAAAAGCTTGTTTATTAAAGAGGCTCCTGTTCCGTCAGAAGATGGTATAAAAGGATTAACTTTTGCTCTTCAAAATGTATTGTAGCTCATTTTGAAATTAATACACAAGAGTTTGAATAAGCGTGAACGAATATATTCATGTGGATGAACCTAAATGGACATACCAAAGCTGACTACCCTCTCTATAAATTTATTATAATAACTTTATAGAGCACCCTGAAAATAAATATTTTATTAATTTGTGTATTCCTATTGAATAGTATTTATAAAACATAGGCTGTTTCGTTTTTGATACTCTCCATAACGAATGAGCTTTGTACGTTTGATATCCCTTTAATAATTGATAATTTATCAACTACCAATTGCTGATATCCTGCCATATCCTTAACTGATATTTTTAATAAAAAATCATAACTTCCTGATACATGTAAACAAGCCATTATTTCAGGAAAAGCTGTTATTTCCGCTTTAAAATTATCTATCAATTCTTTTGAATGAGTAGCTAATGATATTTGACAATAGACTAGTAATCCTTTATCTATTTTTTTTCCATTAAGTATAGCAACATAACTTTTTATATACTGTTGTTGCTCTAGTTTTTTAATACGTTCAAAGGTTGGGGAAACAGTTAAGCCTATTTTGTCCGCTACTTCCTTAATATTTTGCTTTGCATTCTGCTGTAAAAGCATCAATATTTTTTTATCTATTTCATCCATATGTAGAAAATAATTCTGTTTGTAAATTCACTCAAACTACTAAACAGTATAAAAATACTTTATATTTTTATATAACAGAAAAATTAACTTTATTTTATTGTTTATATAAAATATATTCCTTTACTTTTTACTTTTGTATAGAAATAATATTTACTCAAATGAATACAATATCAAATACAGAAAAAGCTCGTTTAACCAACTTAAAATATAACATTGAAGAAGCAAGAAACTCATTTCTTGGATACCCTGTTTCTAAAGATTTTGATTACGATGAATTAAACTCATTTTTAAAATACCCCATTAATAATTTAGGGGATCCTTTTGAAGATTGTACTTACAAGGTACAAACGCATGAAATGGAACGAGAAGTAATTAGTTTTTTTGCCAAATTATTTAGAGCTAATCCTTCAAATTATTGGGGATATGTGACCAATGGAGGGTCAGAAAGTAATTTGTATGGCTTGTATTTAGCAAGAGAATTATACCCAAAAGCAATGGTATACTATTCTGAATCGACACATTATAGCATTAAAAAAAATATTCATTTACTTAATATACCAAGTATAGTAATTCGTTCACAAGAAAATGGCGAAATAGATTACGAAGATTTTGAAAATACAGTACGAATGAATCGTCATAAGCCTGCCATAGTATTAACCACATTTGGTACTACTATGAAAGAGGCTAAAGATGATGTTTCCAAAATTAAAAACATCTTAAAAAACCTTGCGATACAAGACCATTATATTCATTGTGATGCAGCTTTAGCTGGTTCTTATGGTGCATTTATTGAACCACGTATTCCATTTGATTTTAAAGATGGTGTAGATAGCATTTCTATTAGCGGACATAAGTTTATTGGCTCACCAATGCCTTGTGGAATCATTATTACAAAACGCTCTAATAGGGATCGTATTGCAACTGGGGTTTCATACATAGGGTCACTCGATACTACTATTACAGGATCAAGAAATGGACATAGTCCTTTGTTTTTATGGTATGCTTTAAAAAAATTAGGGGTAGAAGGTTTAAGAAAACGATATGTACACAGTTTAGAAACTGCAACGTATTGTAAAAATAGGCTTAATGAAATAGGAATAAAAGCATGGATTAATCCAGGTGGAATTACTGTAGTATTACCAAAGACTCCGTTAGCGGTAAAACAAAAATGGCAATTGGCTACAGAAAGTGATATTTCTCATGTTATTTGTATGCCTAATGTAACTAAATCACAGATAGATGAATTTATTTACGACATTGTTAATTGTAAAGAGAATATAGAAGAAGAATTTGTTTTTGAGTTCTAACTCATCAATGGTTTTTAGATTTTAATGGGGTATAACAAATTAAAATATTACCCCATAATCTTCTCTAAAACATTTTTTTTCATACGTACGCTAATCGGTATTTTATAATCAGCTATAATCAATTGGTTTCCTTCAATAGCTTTTATTTTATCTTTAGCTACAATAAACGATTTATGCGTTTGGATAAAATTGATTTTCGATAAATTTTCTTTAATTTCTTTTAAAGAACTATGCGTAATAATTGTTTCATGTTCAGTTACAATTTTTACATAATTCTGCATTGCTTCTAGGAATAAAATAGCCGTTATATCAACTTTTTTAAGTACTTTTTCATCCTTTACAAAAAAAGAATTTTCTTTTTCATTAGTATTCGTTAATCGATATGCTTTATTAGTTGCCTGCAAGAACCTGTTGAATGAAATTGGTTTTACTAAATAATCTATTACTTCGTATTTAAAGCTCTCTAAGGCGTGTTGAGTATATGCTGTAGTCATAACTACCAAAGGAGAGTTTTCTAATGTTTCTAGCCACTCTAAACCACTTAATAAAGGCATGTTGATGTCTAAAAATACAATATCAATAGTGTGTTTGCGTAGTAAGTCATTCGCTTGTAGGGCATTTTTACATAAACCAACTACATTTAAGAAAGAAACTTCTTCACAATAAACAGCCAATCCATTTCTTGCTAGTGGCTCATCATCAATAATTAAGCAATTGAGTTGTTTCATGTTTATTTCTTTTAAATAGACTTTAACAAGCTAAGTCTAACAATATCGTGTTGATCATCATTTTAAAAAATAGCTCGGTATATTAATAAAACTAGGAAAGGAAACCTAAATGTTTTAGGTCCTTTATTTTAGTTCAATTTTTAAATCTACTAAAAATTCATCGTTTTCTTTACTAATATTTAATTGGTGGCTATTTGGATATAACAATTCTAAACGTCTTTTTACATTTACTAATCCAACTCCACCTGCCGTTTTTTTTTGATATTGTTTATCAAAACTATTGGTTACTTTCAAATTTAGAAGCTTATCCTTTTCAATAATAGAAATAACTATTTTATTTTCTAAAGCATCATTATTGTTACTTACATATTTAAATGCATTTTCTATAAAAGGAGTTAACAATAACGGAGCAATTTTTAAGGCTTCGTTTTCAAAATCCAACACGTACTTCAAGTTAATATCTGCGCCTTTTCTAAGCTCTTCTAATTTAATATACTGCCCAACATAATTCAATTCCTTATCAAGTGCTATAAAGGTATCTGAACTTTCATATAATTGATAGCGTAACAAGCCTGAAAACTGTAATAAAGATTCTTTAGCTAACTCATTATTAGCTCCTATTAAATGATATACACTATTGATTCCATTAAATAAAAAGTGTGGATTTAACTGTGCTTTCAGGTATTTTAATTCTGTTTGATGTGTTTCTTTTAAAAGTGCTTGTTTAGCTTTCTCAGATTTAAAATATTCAAATTGAAAACGATATAAAAAACCTAAAAAACTATAAATCAAATGAAAAATACCATTGTAAATAACACTTAAAACTACAAAACCTATTAAGGTTACTTTTTCAAGAATATAAATGTTATATTTTTGAATTACTACTATGTCAATACCACTTTCAATACATGTAATCAAAAACAAGAATAAAAAACTATATAACCAAAATTTTGTTTTTTTATGTTTAATATAAAATTGTGGAACAAACCAAAATATCTGGCTATAAAATATTACTATGTTGAAGAATAACCCATAACTATAAGCAATAACTAATGAACCTGATTTGCTATCAAAACCATTCCAAGATAAATTTCCAGTACCTATAATGCCATAATTTATTACCCAAAATAAAATATGAAAAACAACCAGTATTTTTATTTTTCGTTTTCCCAATTTATAATGTTTTCAACAAAGAAAAACATAATTTATCAATATTTCTTCCTTTAGTGTTGTAAGCAGATACATTAGAAAGAATAATAACTGATTTTTTACTTTTTTTATCAATTCCTAAACTTGATAAATAACCAGCAGTTCCTCCATTATGCCATAAAATATCAGAGGTTTCCTTTTTAATAATATGCCAACCTAAACCAATACTCATTGTATCATTTATAACAAATGTTTCCTGTTGAGGTAAGTTATATATTTCATTATTTTCAAAGTTCTTGTGTACAAACTTTTCTAAATCTATTACAGATGATTTTATTCCACCCGCACCTACAAAAGCTTCTGTAAAATTCCAGTTAGCAACTTCATTTCCTTCTGTATTTAAGCCTTTTACCAAACTATTTTTGGAAACATTTTCAAGTATAGTAGTGGAGCTATCCATTTGCAAAGGTTTTAATATATTGTCTTGCAATAATTGTTCATATGTTTCACCTGACTTTTTAGTTAAAATATATCCTAATATTCCCATTCCGAAATTTGAATAAGCGCTTGTTTTTCCTATTTCATTTACTAATTGAACATTACTCTTTAAATGTTCTTCTAATAATTCCGTTGTATAATCAATAAATGGGTCATTTGGATTCTGCATCATTATTGAAATTGCATTGCTTGGCATTCTAGAAAACCCTCCTGTATGATTGGCTAATTGCTGTAATTGAATACGACTTCCATTATTTAGAGAAAAGTTAAATTGACTTCCTAAAGTATCCGATAATTTTAATTTATTATTAACTACCATATTAGATAATAAAATACTTGTAAACACCTTAGATATTGACCCTATTTCAAAAACATTTGTTTTATTCTCTACTAACTTTAAGGTGTCGTTTACTCTTTGTATGCCTAAATATGTTGTTGTATTTTCATTAATTAATCCAATGGCTAATTGTGTGTTGTTTGGGTAGGATAAAATAGTTTCTTTTAAAACAGTAATAATTTCTGGGTTATTAATTTTTTCTAAAAACTCTGTTGTTATTACTGCTGTTGATTGACTATAGCTGTTTTTAATTATAAACGTTAAAAATAGTCCTAATAAAATTCGTGCTAAAATGTTCATTTTTTGATGTAATTGATGATTTTAATTACAAAAGAACTTGAAATATAAACAGTTAACTATTTATTTTGATGAACGTATATATTTTATTGATAAACGTAAAAACCCGAGCAATTATACTCAGGTTTTTTTTAATTTCTTTAGTAATTAATTACTTCTTATTTAACGACTTTTCCTAATACTACAAAGTCTAACTGACGTTTTACTAAATCTGCATTTTTAACCATAATAACTACTTCATCACCTAGTTGATATATATTATCCGTATTTTCACCTACTAGTGCATATTGCTTTTCATCAAAGCTGTAATAATCATCTTTTATTTCTCTAATACGCACCATTCCCTCGCATTTATTAGAAACTATTTCAACATAAATTCCCCATTCAGTAACTCCAGAAATAACGCCTATAAATTCTTCATCCTGATGATCTTGCATGAATTTTACTTGCATGTATTTTATAGAATCTCTTTCAGCTTTTGTAGAAAGGTTTTCCATATTAGAAGAGTGTTTACATTTAGCTTCAAACTCTTCCGCATCTGCATTTTTACCACCATCTAAATAAAACTGTAATAAACGATGTACCATCACATCTGGATATCGACGAATAGGAGAGGTAAAGTGCGAATAATAATCAAATGCTAATCCATAATGCCCAATATTATCAGTAGAATACTCTGCTTTACTCATGGTACGAATTGCTAAAGTATCTACTAAATTCTGTTCTCCTTTTCCTTTTACATTCTCTAATAATTCATTTAGAGAATTAGCAGTTGATTTTGGAGTTTGTAAATCTAATTTATATCCAAATTTAGAAATGATATTTTGTAAATTACCTAATTTTTCACCATCTGGTTCATCGTGTATTCTATATACAAAAGTTTTCTTTTGTTTCCCGATAAAAGCAGCTACTTTACGGTTAGCTAACAACATAAATTCTTCAATTAATTTATTAGCATCCTTAGCTGTTTTAAAATAAACTCCTGTAGGATTAGCATCTTCATCTAAGTTAAATTTTACTTCCACCTTATCAAAAGAAATTGCTCCTTCACGCATACGTTGTTTACGCATTATTTTTGCCAATTCGTCTAATTTTAAAATAGCATCAGTAATATGTTGATCTACAGTATAATCTTTACCAGTTAATGATACTTCTGCAGGAACAATATTCTCCCCAGATTCAATCATAGCTTGAGCTTCTTCATACGCAAAACGTTGGTCAGAATACGTCACTGTTCGACCGAACCATTCATTTACTACTTCTGTTTTATTGTTAATTTCAAAAACAGCAGAAAAGGTATATTTCTCTTCGTGAGGACGTAATGAACAAGCACCATTACTTAATATTTCAGGTAACATTGGTACTACACGATCCACAAGATATACTGAAGTAGCACGCTCATATGCTTCGTCATCTAAAAGAGTACCCTCTTTTAAATAATGAGATACATCAGCAATATGAATTCCTATTTCATAATTTCCATTTTCTAATGGTACAAATGATAATGCATCATCAAAATCTTTCGCATCTTTAGGATCAATAGTAAACGTAGGCGTATCACGCATATCCCTACGTTTTGCTATCTCATCAGCCTTAATTTCAAGGTCAATATTATTTGCATATTCTTCTACTTTTTTAGGAAATTCATATGGCAAACCATACTCTGCTAAAATAGAATGAATTTCCGTATTATGTTCACCAGGTATTCCTAAAACTTGAATTACTTCACCAAAAGGTGACTTAGCCTTTTCTGGCCAATCATGTATTTCGGCAAGTACTTTATCACCATCTTTAGCACCCATTGTCATCCCATTAGGGATAAAAATATCAGTATACATTTTTGAACTTGAGCATTCTACAAAACCAAAACCTTTTTGTAAACGTAAAATACCTACAAATTCTGCTTTAGCTCTTTTAGAAATATAAGTAATTTCACCTTCAAGTTTATTATTTTTCTTTCGTCTATAAGTTAACACTTCAACTTCATCACCATGTAATGCTTGATTGATATTTTTTGCATGTACAAAAATATCTCCTTCAGTATCTTCACAAACTACATATCCATTTCCTCGTGCAGCCATATCCAATATTCCAATATGGTATGCATCTTCTCCTTCAACTGTTTTAATCATAAATTTTCCTCTATCCACTTCATCTATTTTTCCTTTTAATTGAAGTTGACGTAATTTCTTAATTATCTGGTTTCTACTATTAGCATCATCTACTCCTAATTTAGTTGAAAGTTGTTTATAGTTAAAACTCTTTTTATGTTGCTTCTGAAAAATCTTTATTAATTTTTCAGAAAGGTTTGGTATATTATTATTTGATTTTTTATTTTTTCTTGGCATTCTATATTTTTTTACTCTTCACTAATCTACAACAAACATTTAAAGCTTAGTTTAAATAATCATCATTAAATAGCGAATTATTATTACTATAATTTTTATTTATAGTATTTTTGTTTATTATAATTTTTATTTATTATTTTTATCTTTAAATAAGCTGTTTTAAGCTGTTTTTAATTATTATTAAGGTATTTGGTTATTGTTTAGTTAAAACTATGTATAAATAGTTTTAAAATTAATTTTTATTGTTTTTAAACACATAAATTAAGGAAGAATACTCTGATGTGCTTTTTGCTTTTAAATTTGAACGAAATCCAATCCAAAATGCTTTTAACGGATTTTGTTTTCCTGTTTTATATTTTTCGCTCAACAAAGAAACATAAAAGGAATCAAACTTCATAGGAATCGTTTTATTCAATTCAATTTGAAACTTACCAAAAAGTTTTTTTATACTATTTTGAGAAAAATGCCATAAATGTCTAGGTACATCCCAAGCTGCCCAAAATTCATTATAATATTTTGCATCAAAACTGTTATGATTAGGTACTGCTATAATTAAAATTCCATTAGGTTTTAATAGTTTTTTAAATACTTGTATTTGCTCCTCTAAATTAGGTAAATGTTCCAATACATGCCATAAAGTAATTACATCAAAACTATCAGCTGATAAACTTTCTAATTTTGAAGTATCAAAAACACTATTATTAATTTTAGAATTTGCCTTAGTTCTTGCATCTTCATTTGGCTCAATTCCTAATACTGACCAGCCATTGTTTTTAGCAGCATAAAGAAAATCTCCAGTACCACAACCAACATCCAATAAACTTCCTTTTTCTTGTTCGGTATTAATTAATACTATTTTATTTTTTATTGCATATTCACGAACCAAATGATATACTTTTTCAAACAGATTACGTTTGGTATCTGTATGTGAAATATATTCATCGGTTTGATAATACTTTGCTAATTCTGAACTATCGGGTAGGGGAGTAGTAACTAAAAAACCATATTCGCTATTCTTAACTAGTTCAAATTTTTCTTTTGAAACGGAATGATCTATAACTTTAAACAAAGGCATTAATTTTCTAATTTATTTACAAGTTCAACATCTAACAGTATTGATAATTCAGAGCCTTTAATTAAAACTTCCTCTTTATTTTTTGATTTAAAAATAATATCATTTCTATTTCTTTCACCGAAAAAACGAATTACATAAAAATCAAATTCAGCAGTAGAGCCAAGAGCTGAAACTGTACTAAAATCATTATTAGAACTAAATGATTGCCCAAATAAAGAAATATATTCTGGATAAATTAAATTCTTTTTAACAGAAAAAAACTTTATATTAAATAGTGTTATATTTAATTTATTATCGAAGTTTTTGAATACTTCTATTTCTGTATTAACACCTAAAACTAATAAACCAATTAGAGTTAATATAATTCCAGATAATTCTTGAGTCATTATAAAAATACTAAAAAGAAGTAAGCCTATACCAATGTATTTAGCTTTCATATTTTTATATTCTTTTAATTTTATACTGTCCATTTAAATTTATTCTCTATTATTTTACTTAAACATGCTATTTTTTTATAATTTCTGAAGTTGTAATTTTTTAAGAAAATATAATATTTTTAAAAGTTTATATTATTATTTAGTACATTAAAAATATATGAAACTATAATTTAGTAATATATTAGTTACTAATAAAAACAATGATGCTATTACTATTTTGTTGATGTAATTTTATTTTTTATATAGTTCCACGTGAAACCTTTATTTCTTTTTAACAAAGTTTTACTACAAAATTACCTCCCTAAGAAAACTAATAAAACAGAAATATCACTAGGTGATACTCCAGATATTCTGGATGCTTGACTAATACTTACAGGTTGTATTTCTGTTAGTTTAAGTTTTGCTTCTGTAGATAATGATTTTAATTTAGAGTAATCAAAATTAACAGGTATTTTTACATGTTCTAAACGATGTAATTTATCAGCATTTAATTTTTCTTTAGCAATGTAACCAGCATATTTTACTTGAATTTCTGTTTGTTCCATTACTTCATTATCTAAATTATGATCAGCTATATATTTTGATACTGAACTTACACCTTTCATATCTTGT
>Ga0209291_1003037_pt1 | contig 12881 bp, 10 predicted proteins | sample GOMGulsemesocosm_FD_184633 | JGI IMG/M metagenome (GOLD analysis project Ga0209291, IMG submission 184633) | Methane-oxidizing microbial communities from mesocosms in the Gulf of Mexico - GOM9B Gulf of Mexico (SPAdes) (version 2) | ecosystem: Environmental > Aquatic > Marine > Cold seeps...
TCGTCATATTCACTCATATCAAAGCGTTTTCGTTCGAATCGACGAGCATTCTCTCGACGAAGAATCGTGATCAACCATGACTTAGCTGCTTTTTCATCTTTCAATGAATCTAGTGCCCGCCATGCCCTTAAAAATGTTTCTTGCACCAAGTCTTCCGCGACGTGTTTGTCGTGACAAAGCCAATAAGCATATCGAAATAAATCGCCATGCAATGCTTTGACTAATGCTTCATATCTAACTTGTTTTGTTGCCATGTTGTAAGAGACCTGAGCGGACATTATTTTATTTCGCTATTGGTAAATTTATTTTGATTTTATGGATTCAACGTTATTAAAGCCGGTTGATCTTGCTTATTACTTTTTAACTTGGTCGCGGAAATACCTTGTTTGTTTAGTCTTTGAATAACTATCAACAATTGACTTCCTTGCCATTCTTTTTGACTTTTTCCGTAATAGCATTCTTGCAAAATATTTATTTCTTGTGTCAGTTCTTTATCAGCAACACTACTTAATGCTTCATCAAGTGTAGTTGTTTGTGGTATTCCTGCTTGCATTTGTAAACGATTCAACCAAAGTGGCATTAACGATAAGGCGGTTAAACCTTTGCTTTTCTTACAAGCACCCATTAACGCAAGATAAGTGTCGGTGGAATGTTGTTGTTTATTTTCCGATGTTTTAGCAGGTGTATTTTTCCATTTTGAACTAATAAACCAAGCTAAAGCTGTTAATAGCCATAACGCTAAAAATAACCACTGCAACCAAGACGATTTGGTAACAATAATGGTTTCAGCTGGTATTATTTCTTTTGTTTGTTCATTTGATGTGATTACGGGAGCTACTTCTAAATCAGGATTTGGTAAAACTGTGATTGTTTGTGCGGCAATCGTCGCAACCTGATAGCGGTTGGTAACGGTATTCCACCATGGAATATTTATCTCAGGTAATTGGTACTCTCCGGATTTACTGGCAACAATGGCAAAATTTCTGACTTTCTGGCTAACTAAGTGGCCACTACTCATACCTGTATGTAGCTGAGCTTGATCAGGATAAACTTTTAAGCCTTTTGGTACCGTCATTTCCAGTACAGGTAATTGTTCTTCTGATAGTCCCGCAGCTGTTAAAGTAATTGAGCGAGTTATAGGTTCACCTACTTTGAATGTGGTGACGTCTGGTTGCCAGTTTTGATGAATAGCCAATAAGTTACTCGGTAACCAAGTTCCTTGAAAAGTATCAGGTATAGGCTTGACTGTTAAAGGTAGTTCATCGCCAATAACACTGACAGGTTTTGTTTCTGAAAAACTAAACATGTTATTTCTACGTGTTGAAGGTACTAATATTTCACCTGAAAAAATAGGTGACTTCAAAATAAACTCACCACTCTTTTTCGGACTAATCGCGTAGGTTCTTTCAATAACACGGTAACGACGACCATTGATTATCGTATCGCTTTCTTTATCTTTGCCTATTTGAGTGATTGTTGCTTCATTTAAGGTTGGCTCAGTTAAGCTGCCACGCTTTAATTCTGCAGCAAAGTGCAGTTTTACGTTAAGAGTTAACTGTTGTTGCACATAAACTTCGTTTGTTGAAATGTCAGACGTTATAAAAAGATCTTGTTGTTTATCTGCTTGAGGATCATTTTCGGCTAATACTTTAACATTGATAGCTTGAGTTGATATTCCTTCAATGGTTAGTGGAGGAATTACAAAGTCTCCAGCCGCTTTGGCAATAATCAAAGTACTCCATGTGGTGGTACGTTTTGTTTTAAAGTTCACCATGCTCGTTTGTGAGCTTACGGACGTTCTTCCAACAATAAAGTCTTTTAACAATGCCGATGTATTAAGGGCATTTGTGTTTACATCATCATCAATAATGATTTTCAAAATAAATGATTCGTTCACTACAACAGGGTTTTTGTCTATGGTGGCGCTAATTTGACTGGCAGCAAAAGTATTACCTGCAATGGCGATATTACAAAAGATAATGACTAGTAATTTTGTTATTTTTTTCATCGATATTATTACCACTGTTTTGTTCCTTTTGCACTGCTTCGGTTATGGCGGCGCTTTTGATATTCAAGCTGCATTTTATTTCTAAGTAACATATAAGGATCGTCGGTTACTTTATTTAGAAGCTGCTGATGTTTTTGTTTTGTTTCTTCGGCTAGCTTTTCTGCGGCGCGAAGCTGTGCAGGTGTTTTCTCTGGCTGACTTTCATCACCTTTTTCATCTTGATTTTCTTCAGCTTGTTTTTCCTTTTTCTTTTCCTCTTGCTCTTTTTTTTCTTGTTCTTTTTCTTGTTGAGACTTTTCTTGCTCGGACTCCTCGTTTTTAGATTCGTCTTGTTCAGAGGGATTTTGCTGAGATTGATCGTCACTTTTCTGTTGTTTTTTGTTTTGGTCTTTATTTTCTTGGTCTTCGTTTTCTTGTTTTTGTTGATCGTTATTTTCGTCGTCGCTCTGTTCTTGATTGTTATCCTGCTCTTGCTGCTCTTGCTGTTTTTTCATCTCTTCAAGATAAGTTTTATTCGCTTGTGCATCGCTGTGTTGAGGATTTTTTTCCAATACTTGGGTATAAGCTTCAATGGCTTCATCATAGCGTTCTAACTTTGCTAGGGCATTACCTTGATTATATAAGGCTTCGGGAGTTTCTTGTTGCTGAAAAGCTTGCAGTGCTTGTTCATAATCTCCTGCACGGTAGTGGGCAGAGCCTTGCCATAATTTATTTTCAAAGTTACCCGCGGCTTGTTGGTAGGCTTCATTATTAAATTGCCCTTGAGCTTGCTGGTCTTTGGTTTGCCATAAATCCTGCCATGTATCTTGGAAATATGAACGCTCAGTAGCCTCCTCATTCGCAGTAATTACTTCTTGTGCATAGCTTTTTTCAACGGGTGTTAAAAATAGGCATAAAGGCAAAATTGCTAATAAACGTCCGCGGCGGAAGTAGGGTAATAATAAAGGTAACAGCAGCAGTAATAAATAAGGACCTACTTCTTGCCATTGATCGCCGGTATTTGCGGATTCTTTTTTCTGTTGGTCTTCAATATCGAGGGGGTGTTTTAATAGCTGCTCAACATCGTCATTGTTGTTAGTAATGGTCGAGTAAAAACCACGTCCTCTTTTAGCTGAGCCTTTTAGTGCTGAAATTGATAATTTAGGGACAATAATTGCACCGCCGTTATCTTTCATTAATTCACCATTATTAAGCTTGATTGGCGCGCCCGTTTTACTGCCAATACCTAAAATATTTAAGCGATGATTATTACTTCTGCTCCAATCAGTAATGTCTTGAATATCACTATTGTCGATGCCATCAGTAAACCAATAGATATCACCTTTTGCATGGCCAGCATTAGTCAACATGTCATGAGCGAGATAAAGTGCAGCATAAGGATTACTACCAAGCTCTGGCATTAGCTCAGGGGTTAATGAGGGCAGTAATAATTTAATATTATTGATGTCGTCAGTTAATGGACTAATGGTAAATGCGTCACCCGCATAGGCTATTAGCCCTATTTCACCTTCGTTAAGTTGTTCGAGTAAATCAATCGCTTTAAAACGAGAGCGAGTTAACCGATTAGGTGATACATCAGTTGAATACATAGAATAAGACATATCCATAATAAGTACTGAACCACGTGCAACTTGATAAACAGGTTGTGGCAACTTCTTCCAAGTCGGGCCTGCTAAAGCGGTTATAGCGAGTAAACCGATAATAAAAGGTAAGGAGAGTGACAATGATTGTCGCTGTTGCTGGCCATCAACTAAAACGTTGGCTAAATGTTTAGGTAACAATTGCTGCCAGCCTGATTGGCTTAAACGGTATTTTTTAAGTAAATGTAACGCAAATATTAATGCCAGAATAGCTAACAACCACCATGGACGAATAAAATGAAAATCACTCATATTACGATTTCGCTCCCTTTAACGTGATGTTGGGCAAATTAACAAATAGTAAATAAGCAAAGGCTAAGAGTAATGAGATAGCGAGTGGCCAATGAAAAAGTGCTGTAAGAGGGCGCATTTGTTGTTGGTCTTGCTCTATGGGTTCTAATTCGTCAAGTAACTGATATATTTCATTCATGTCACTGCTGCTTTTTGCACGAAAATAATGACCATTGGTCTGGGTTGCTAAGCGTTGTAATGACTCTTCGTCTAATTCACTTGAAGGGTTAATACGGCGCTTGCCAAATAACGAATTTTGAATCATAACATCTGCGCCAATGCCTACAGAGTAGATCGTGATGCCTTTAGCTACAGCAAGCTCTAGCGCTTGTTCTGGCGTTATTTTACCTGCAGTATTTTGTCCATCGGTTAATAATAATAAAACGCGATTTGATTTTTTCTTTTCATCAAATCGTTTTACCGCTAAAGCAATTGCATCACCAATAGCGGTTTGTTTGCCTACTAATCCAAGTACAGTTTCATCAAGCATTTGCTGAACCGTTTTTCTATCGAAGGTCATGGGGGTTTGCATATAGGCGTCATCGCCAAATAAAATTAGTCCTAGTCGATCACCGGTACGGCGCTCAATAAAGTCACCTAATACCTCTTTCAACATATCTAAGCGATTAACCGTGCTGCCATTTAATTCCATATCTTCAACTTGCATACTGCCAGATAAATCAACAGCAATCATCATTTCGCGGCCTTCGGTAGGTACGTTAACCGCTTCTCCTAACCATTGTGGTTGCGTGGCTGAAATAACGAGTAAGATCCAAATGAAAAGGAAAAGAAGCCGTGGAGCTTTTTTGCTTTTTGCTGAAAATTTTTCTACCTCTCCACCTTTAATTAAATGAGGCATTTTTAATGCGGAGGCTTGATTTTGGTTTTTCGCAGGTAACAAATACATCAATAGTGGTAAGGGTAATGCAAGTAAAACCCACGGCAATAGAAGGTTGACCATCACAAAGCTCCTTGTTCATGTCGAGTAGGACCTTTCAGTAATTTCGGTGGCAAAGCCTGGTTAAGCCAAAGTTGTGCTGCCTGTTTCAACGTGCTGTTTGACTCTACATTTTCATTGGGTTGGTATTTACTATTAAGCTGTTGTGCACACAATGTTTGAAATTTTTCTCGATGTTTGTGGTTTAACTTCTCTTGCAAAAAATCAATGAGTTGTTTGCCATGCAGTGATGCGATTTCTTGACGAGGAAAATATTGAAAGGCGGCCCATTTTATTAATGTCACTATTTGATCCGCGTTATCTGTATTTTTTAACTGCCTTAAGGCCAATTGTTTAGCTTTAGATAGACGACGGCGTTTCTGCCATTTTACCGCTAAAACAATAATTGTTATTAATAAGCTGGCAAGTAATAACCACCAACCCAAAGCTATTGGATAATTGTGTACAGGTTCAGGTAAGTGTATGTCTTTCAACTGAGCTAAAGGTTGGTTTAACGCTCCCATGAGGCTACTCCTTCAGTAAGTTGTTGTTCAAGCGTTTGGCTTGCAGAATAATGGAGGACTCTTGCTCCGGCTTTACTTAATAATGCTTCTTTATGCTGATTATAAGCTTGAGCTTGCTGATGGTATTTAGCTGAAGAGGCGGAGTCACCAATTAATAAATGTTGTCTAGATTGACCATCGGTAACAGCAACGCTCATTTTTTGTTTACTCGTCGGTAAATTGTGCTCTAAAGGATCGCTTATTAAACAAACGACTAATTCACAGTGACGACTGATGTGAGATAAATGACGAATAGACTCTTGGTTAACGTGGTCGCCATCGGTAATTAAATAAACTAAGCTGCCTGGCCTGGCCAGCTTTCGTAATCGTGCACAGTTTTCTTCAAAAGCGGTATAAATTTGCTGTTGAGCATCGTCGTTAGTTGAAGGTTCAGGGGATGCTTTTTTTTCAATGTCCAACGTATGTTGGTGAGTTGCGACTAAGTTATGTAAATAGTGTAAAACCCCTTCTTTGCGGCTTCGAGGTTTTAGTTCACTATGTTTGTGTTGATTAAAGACAATACCGCCGATCCTGTCTCCTCGGCCTTTAGCATGCCAAGTGACTAAAGCTGCTAGGTGGGCAGCTTGTACGGACTTAAATAAAAGCTGGCTACCAAAAATCATTGAATGACTTAAATCAGTAGCCACTAATACAGGGCGCTCAACTTCTTCACGAAAAAGTTTGGTATGTGTTTTCCCCGTTCTAGCCGTTACTCGCCAATCTATAGCCCTAATGTCATCACCATTTTGGTAATGACGTACTTCGTCAAACTCCATACCTCTGCCTTTGCTACGAGAAAGGTAATTACCTGACATTTGTCCTTGCTGGTTTTTACGCGCAGCAAGGTTAATCAAGCTAGCTTTATTCTGATAGAGAATTAATTCATCAATAGTTAATTCAATACCATTACTGGCAATGCTATCAAGTACCTTGGTTACGTCTCGTTGAGGTTGTTCGTTTTTCTTATTAAGCCACATAAAACTTCTTACAATATTGATCGTTATTATCGGTTCTACTTAATACTACTTAAGCAACTGCTACTAAGCTTAATAAGTGATCAAGCAACTGATTACTGCTAATACCTTCAGCCTCTGCTTGGTACGTGAGTAAAATACGATGGCGTAATACGTTATGAAAAACCGCTTGTACATCTTCAGGGCTAACAAAATCTCGATTATGTAACCAAGCTCGGGCGCGCGAACATCGGTCCAGTGCTATAGTTGCTCGTGGACTAGCACCGTAAGCAAGCCACTTTTTCAACTTATCATCATATTTTTCTGGTTGTCTGGTTGCCATAATCAAATCAACAATATAATTCTCGATGGCTGGCGCCATATGAATTTCCATTACTTGATCGCGAGCAGCAAAAATATCACTTTGTGAAATTTCTTCAACGGGCTTTGGATTTTCGTTCTTATGTTGCAATGCTTCACCACGGTTGAGTTTTAAAATGGCTAACTCAGTGGCTGCATCTGGGTAGTTAATTTCAACATGCATTAAAAATCGATCTAATTGTGCTTCAGGTAATGGATACGTTCCTTCTTGCTCAATCGGATTTTGGGTAGCCATTACTAAAAACAAGTCTGGTAATGGGTAGGTATTTCGGCCGACGGTAATTTGTCCTTCGCCCATTGCTTCTAATAGTGCTGATTGCACTTTGGCTGGCGCGCGATTTATTTCATCGGCTAACACTAAATTTCTAAAAAGTGGCCCCGGTTGGAAAACGAAGCTACCGTCTTCTGGGCGATAAATATCGGTACCGGTTAAATCGGCCGGTAATAAATCGGGGGTAAATTGAATGCGATGAAAGTCGGCTTCAATACCATCAGCAAGCGCATTAACCGCACGGGTTTTTGCTAAGCCCGGGGGACCTTCTACAATTAAATGACCATTAGCAAGTAATGCGATCAGTAAATTTTCAACAAGGGCATGCTGGCCAATAATTTGTTGAGATAAGTATTCTTTTAATGATGAAAAATGTTCAATTGCCATGCTAGCTACCACGTGCTTATTTTTATTATGAAACCTGTGCGTATATATATAAGGTTCAACTATCATAAAACAAGCTGTTTTTGCGATTTGACATGATTTTTAACAATTTTAGTGTGAGGAATAGCAGACATTATTGTTGGGAGTTGTATTTATTTCATTTGTCGTTAGAATAAAGCAATAAGTAAGTGGTCAGACCTCTGGGGTTTGAAGACGAAAAAATTAGATATTGACGATAGAAGGTATAAACATGACAAAGATGAATTTAACGACTCGTAATGGAGAACGCATAGCTGTAGTTGCAGGCTTACGTACTCCTTTTGCAAAACAAGCAACAGCATTCCATGGTGTACCAGCGGTAGATTTAGGAAAAATTGTCGTCAATGAATTACTTAAAAAGCATGATGTCGACCCCGCTATTATAGATCAACTCGTTTTTGGCCAAGTGGTACAAATGCCAGAAGCGCCAAATATTGCTCGTGAAATAGTACTGGGTACTGGCATGAATGTGCATACCGATGCTTATAGTGTTTCAAGAGCTTGTGCGACGAGTTTTCAATCTACGGTAAATGTTACTGAAGCTATCATGGCCGGTTATGTTGATGTCGGTATTGCTGGTGGCGCTGATTCTTCGTCAGTTGCGCCTATTGGTGTTTCTAAGAAGTTTGCCCGAATCTTACTAGATTTAAGTAAGGCACGCAGCTTAGGACAAAAAATATCGCTTATTCGTCAGCTCGGTTTAAAAGATATTTTACCGGTTGCCCCAGCTGTTTCCGAGTATTCAACGGGAATTTCGATGGGACAAACCGCGGAGCAAATGGCTAAAACTCATAATATTTCTCGTGAAGCGCAAGATGAGCTCGCGCATCGCTCTCATACTTTAGCTACAAAAAGTTGGCAAGAAGGTAAGTTGGCGGGTGAGGTAATGACGGCCCATAGCGAACCTTATAAAAGCTTTATCGACAAAGATAATTGTATTCGTGAAAATTCAGAATTAACCAGCTATAAAAAATTACGTCCTTGTTTTGATCGAAAACATGGAACAGTCACTGCGGCAACCAGTACGCCATTAACCGATGGCGCATCTGCCATTATTTTAATGCGAGAAGGGCGCGCAAAAGAATTAGGGTACCAACCCTTAGGTTATATCAAAAGTTATGCTTTTGCTGCCATAGATGTTTGGCAAGATATGTTAATGGGACCAAGCTATGCAACACCATTAGCACTGCAACGTGCAGGTATGGAATTAAAAGACTTAGACTTAATCGAAATGCATGAAGCGTTTGCTGCACAAGCACTCGCGAATATGAAAATGTTTGCCAGTACTAAGTTTGCTCGTGAGCAATTAGGCCGTGATAAAGCCATCGGTGAAATTGATATGGCCAAATTTAACGTAATGGGCGGCTCTTTAGCTTACGGACATCCATTTGCTGCAACGGGTACTCGCTTAATTGTGCAAACCCTGAATGAATTGAACCGTCGTGGTGGTGGTACAGGTTTAACAACAGCATGTGCTGCTGGCGGCCTTGGCGCGGCAATGATTGTGGAGACTGACTAATGACTTCACACGAAGATAACAATCAAGTTAATGTAAAAGAGACTAACCAAGAGAGTAACAATATGAGCACCTTTACCTTAATTCGCCAAGAAAATGGCATTGCTCATCTGATCATGGATGTAGTTGGCGAAACAATGAATACCTTAAAAGCTGAGTTTTCTGAGCAAATTGATGAGGTATTAAAAGAAATACGAAACGATAGTACGATTAAAGGTGTGGTGTTACTCAGTGGTAAAGCAGACTCTTTTGTTGCTGGGGCAGATATTAATATGCTCGCAAGCTGTAAAAATTCTGATGAAGCCATGGCTCTTTCTCAAAAAGGGCAAATGATATTTGATCAAATTGAAAATCTTTCTATTCCCGTAATAGCGGCAATTAATGGTGCTTGTTTAGGTGGTGGGCTTGAGCTTGCTATGGCATGTCATGCGCGTATTTGTAGCGACAATGTTAAAACCGCATTAGGTTTACCAGAAGTGCAGTTAGGCTTGTTGCCTGGCAGTGGTGGCACACAACGTTTACCTAAGTTAGTAGGAATTCAAAAAGCATTAGATATGATGTTAACCGGCAAACAGTTACGTGCCAAACAAGCATTAAAAATGGGCTTGGTGGTTGATGTTGTGCCTAATAGTATTTTAATTTCAGCTGCTGAAAATTTGGCATTATCTGCACAAGGCAATGCAAATAAAGTTAAACAGAGTCAACGAAAAATTAGTACGTTAGATAAAGCGTTAGAGGGTAACGTTATTGGTCGTAATATTATTTTCAAGCAAGCGACTAAATCAGTACTAGCTAAAACTAAAGGTAATTATCCATCCCCCTTAAAAATTATTGACTGTGTTCGTGTTGGTATTGAAAAATCGTCATCTCGAGGTTACCAAACTGAAGCCAAACATTTTGGTGAGTTAGTGATGACTGCAGAGTCAGCGCAATTAAGGCAAATTTTCTTCGCGACAACAGACATGAAAAAAGAACAAGGCATTGAAGGTGTTGATGCTGCTCCTATAAACAGCGTAGGTGTTTTAGGTGGTGGTTTAATGGGCGGAGGTATTGCTTTTGTTAGTGCGACTAAAGCAAATGTTGATGTACGTATTAAAGATATCGCTCCGCAAGGTATTAGTCATGCAATGAAATATGGTTATGACTTATTGAATAAAAAAGTTAAGCGTCGTTTCATGTTAAAAAGTGAAATGCAAAAGCAATTAGCGATGATCACCGGCTGTGTGGATTACAGTGGTTTTAAAAATGTTGATATGGTTATTGAAGCTGTCTTTGAAGATTTATCGTTAAAACAAAAAATGGTTGATGACATGGAGAGCCAATGTTCTGAGCAAACTATTTTTGCCAGTAATACGTCAAGCTTACCTATAGGTAAAATTGCCGAGAAAGCTTTACGTCCTGAAAACGTTATTGGTTTACATTATTTTTCTCCTGTAGATAAAATGCCATTAGCTGAAATTATTGCCCATGCTAAAACGTCCGATCAAACCATTTCAACTACCGTTGCTTTCGCTAAGAAACAAGGTAAAACCCCTATTGTTGTTAAAGACAAAGCTGGTTTTTACGTCAACCGTATTTTAGCGCCATATATGAACGAAGCCGCCTTAATCTTACTTGAAGGCGAGTCTATTGGTAAGTTAGATAAAGCATTGGTTAATTTTGGATTTCCTGTCGGCCCAATGCAATTACTTGATGAAGTCGGTATTGACGTCGGAGCTAAGATTGGGCCAATTTTGCAGGCTGAACTTGGCGACCGCTTTGCACCACCAGAAGCTTTTAATAAGCTTATTTCTGATAAGCGCTTAGGTAAAAAAGTACAAAAAGGCTTTTATCTTTATAAGGATAAAAAGGGTAAGAAGGTTACTAAAAAGATTGTCGATGAATCTGTTTATTCTTTATTGAACATTAGCGTTAAAGATAAAAAAACCAATACTGAATTGGTGCAACGTTGTTTATATATGATGTTAAACGAAGCGGCAAGGTGCTTAGACGAAGGTATAATTCGTAATGCTAGAGATGGCGATATTGGCGCTATATTTGGTATTGGCTTCCCGCCATTCTTAGGTGGACCATTTCACTATATAGATACTTTAGGTGCAAAAACACTGGTGACTCAGCTAAATCAGTGGAGTAATGAATTAGGCGAACGCTTTAAGCCTTGCCAAGCATTAATTACCATGGCTGAGAGTGGCGATACATATTACGACTAAGTGGCAAGTAATCGCCACGTAAAGGGCAAATAAATGAATAAAAGAGGCAATTTATCGCCTCTTTTTTTATTGCTCGTTTTCTCGTCTAAAAAAGTTGAATAAATACTCTAAATTGGTTATATTGCGCCGATAAATTTTCAAGTGTTTTTTCTCGTCATTTAAGCGGTATGTATTATGTTGTTACTTATAGGGTTTGTTAGTGTAGTTTGTTCAATATTTTTTTATTGTCAGGCACTACAAAGCGGCTTAGGATTAAAGCGTTGGGCCTGTGCAGGATTAGTTTTTGGACCCTTTATTTGGCCAATGTTTTGTATGAAGAAACGTATGAAAGTGAATAAGTTGTTTGGCTTTACAGGTTTGATTTTAAGAGCTTAAGTGAATTTAGATATTTTGACATGGCATTGTTTGATAAATAAGACAGCTACAATCCGTGTAGCTATTTATTGTCTTTGTTTAATAAACTATTGAAAAATAGTTAATTAATAATAATTATTACTTCCACCAAACACTTGCAGGCATTTCTTTAATTTCAATACTAGCAGCAATTGGATTGCTTTGAGATTTAGTCACGAATAGAGTTTTTAATAGATTAATCATATCTAGCTCCTAGATGCGAACTTTAGTTTGTGACTTGCCAATGCGAACTTTAGTTTGTGACTTGCCAATGCGAACTTTAGTTTGTGACTTGCCAATGCGAACTTTAGTTTGTGACTTGCCAATGCGAACTTTAGTTTGTGACTTGCCTATTTCATTAATAATTAATGAATCAGACTCAATAACTGGTGCTGGCGAAGTTGACATTACTAGAGATAAAATAAGTGAGCTAAGCATTCATATTTCCTTTATTTGTTATTATTAGATTTCATGAATGTTATTGCAGGGAGTGTGCCAAAAAAGTAAGGCCTTATGAAATAAGGCCTTAAAGCGTGTTTTTTTCTGATTGTTTCGTTAGTCAAAAATTTGGCTTTCGTAATATATGTTGATGAACTTATATTAGAAAAAGTGACATTAACGTGACGTTTTTCCAAAATTTGTGGATTCAGTGGTAATTTGATGTGAAAGCAAATACTTCTGAAAGTCAGTCTCAGGCAATGGTTTACTGTATAAGTAGCCTTGTAATTGCTCACAACGTAAACCTGAAAGGAAACTGAGCTGTTGATTAGTCTCTACGCCCTCAGCTACTACTTGCATGCCTAAGTTATGGGCTATGGTTACGATCGTGGCAACCATGTTACGACCTTGCTCAGACTCTTCAATGTCGTCAACGAAAGCTTTATCTATTTTCAAGGTATTAAGCGGGAATTTTTTTAAGTAAGCTAATGACGAATAACCCGTGCCAAAATCATCTAGCGATAAATGAATCCCCATAGCACGAATCTGTAACATAATATCAATGGCTTTTTGAGGTGAGTCCATAACAGTGCCTTCTGTTATTTCTAACTCTAAGTATTTTGCCGGTAACTGACTTTCTTTTAAAATGTCAGCAATCATGCCCACTAAATTTGGCTGGGTAAACTGTACTGCTGACAAGTTAACAGCGATACGGCCATTAAATAGCCCCGCATCAACCCATTTTTTAGTGGCATAACAAGACTTCCTTAAAACAACTTCTCCAATATCAATAATCTGACCCGTTTCCTCGGATACAGGAATAAAGGTTATCGGGCTGATAATCCCATTTGATGGCG
>Ga0209291_1003038_pt1 | contig 12880 bp, 10 predicted proteins | sample GOMGulsemesocosm_FD_184633 | JGI IMG/M metagenome (GOLD analysis project Ga0209291, IMG submission 184633) | Methane-oxidizing microbial communities from mesocosms in the Gulf of Mexico - GOM9B Gulf of Mexico (SPAdes) (version 2) | ecosystem: Environmental > Aquatic > Marine > Cold seeps...
AGCAGGAATTGTAGGATTACCAAATGTAGGTAAATCAACCTTATTTAATTGTTTGTCTAACGCAAAAGCACAAAGTGCTAACTTCCCTTTTTGTACTATTGAACCGAATATTGGTGTCGTAAATGTACCTGATTCAAGAATAGCTAAATTGGAGAGCATGGTGAATCCTGAACGTGTTATGCCAGCAACTGTTGAGATTGTTGATATTGCAGGTTTAGTAAAAGGAGCAAGTAAAGGAGAAGGATTAGGAAATAAATTCTTAGCTAATATTAGAGAGTGTGATGCAATTATACATGTGTTACGTTGTTTTGATAACCCTAATATCATACATGTAGAGGAAACTATAGATCCTATCAGGGATAAAGAAATTATCGATTTTGAATTACAATTAAAGGATTTAGAAACGGTAGATAAAAGATTAGAGAAGGTAAATCGTGCAGCTAAAACAGGTGATAAAGCAGCAGTTTTAGAGCAAGCTACTTTATTCAAACTGAAAGAAGTGCTGGAATCTGGTAATTCAGTAAGGTCATTGGAGTTTAATGAAAAAGAACAAGTTTTTGTTGATGAATTTCAAATGCTTACTTCTAAACCAGTATTATATGTGTGTAATGTTGATGAAACTTCAGCGAAAGAAGGGAATCAATATGTTGATAAAGTTCGTGAAACTGTAAAAAATGAAAATGCTGAAGTTATTATATTAGCAGTTGGAACAGAATCAGATATTGCAGAGTTAGAAGATTATGACGAGCAACAAATATTTTTAGAAGATATTGGTTTGGAAGAACCAGGAGCAGCACGTTTAATTAGAGCTGCATATAAATTATTAAACTTACAAACATACTTTACAGTTGGAGTAAAGGAAGTAAGAGCTTGGACAGTTTTTGTAGGGGCTACTGCACCACAAGCAGCCGGAGTAATTCACACTGATTTTGAAAAAGGTTTTATTAGAGCTGAAGTAATGCAGTATGATACCTTTGTGGAATTTGGTAGTGAAGCTAAAGTTAAAGAAGCTGGTAAGTTAGGAGTAGAAGGAAAAGAATACGTAGTAAAAGATGGTGATATTATGCATTTTAGATTTAATGTATAATCATCAATAAAATTTACAATTTCAGTATAATATTTACCTCATGAAACATAATGTTTCATGAGGTTTTTTTATGTTAAAAATCTGTTACTAACTTTCTGTGATCCTCCTTTTATTTTTTTATACTTTATGCTATATTAGCAATATATCCTAACAGCTACTATTTTAATGTCACAAGAAACCAAATATACTGAAGATAATATTCGTTCGTTAGACTGGAAGGAGCATATCCGTATGCGTCCAGGGATGTATATTGGTAAACTTGGTGACGGGGCTTCTCCAGATGATGGTATTTATATTTTATTAAAAGAAGTACTTGATAATTCTATTGATGAGTTTGTCATGGGCTCTGGTAAAACTATTGAAATTACCACGAAAGAAGGTAGGGTGACAGTTAGAGATTACGGTAGGGGTATACCACTCGGAAAGGTAATAGATGTAGTGTCTAAAATGAATACTGGTGGTAAATATGATTCTAAAGCATTTAAAAAATCAGTAGGACTTAATGGAGTTGGTACCAAAGCAGTAAATGCTTTGTCTAGCTATTTTAGAGTAGAATCTAATAGAAATAACGAACGTAAGGCTGTAGATTTTTCTCAAGGTAACATCACTGAAGATTATCCTATTGAAAATGTAGTTTCTAGAAAAGGGACTAAAGTGGTTTTTATACCCGATACAAGTATTTTTAAGAATTATAAGTATCGTTCAGAATATGTAGTTAAAATGTTAAAGAACTATGTGTATCTGAATCCAGGGTTAACGATTATTTATAACGGAGAAAAGTATTTTTCTGAAAACGGTTTAAAGGATTTACTAGAAGACAACAATAGTAAAGATGATATGTTGTACCCTATTATTCATTTAAAAGGAGATGACATTGAGGTGGCTATCACACATAGTAAAACGCAATATTCTGAGGAGTATCATTCCTTTGTAAACGGACAACATACCACACAAGGAGGAACACATCAAGCTGCTTTTAGAGAATCGATTGTAAAAACCATACGGGACTTTTATGGTAAAGCATATGAAGCATCTGATATCAGAAAATCAATTATTTCTGCAGTTGCTATTAAAGTAATGGAGCCAATTTTTGAAAGTCAAACAAAAACAAAGTTAGGTTCTATTGAAATGGGAGGTGAGTTGCCTACAGTTCGTACGTATATAAATGATTTTATTAAAACACAGTTAGATAATTACCTTCATAAGAATAATGAAGTTTCTGAAGCGTTACAACGTAAAATATTACAAGCAGAACGAGAACGTAAGGAATTATCAGGAATACGTAAATTAGCTAAAGATAGAGCTAAAAAATCATCCTTACACAATAAAAAATTACGCGATTGTAGAGTGCATTTAGGTGATATCAAAAAAGAACGTCGTTTAGATTCTACTTTGTTTATTACGGAAGGAGATTCGGCAAGTGGATCTATCACTAAGTCACGTGATGTAAATACTCAAGCAGTATTTAGTCTTAGAGGAAAGCCGTTGAATTCTTACGGAATGAGTAAGAAAATTGTATATGAAAATGAAGAATTCAATTTATTGCAAGCCGCTTTAAATATTGAGGAATCTATATCGGACTTACGTTATAATAATATTGTGATCGCAACCGATGCCGATGTTGATGGAATGCATATTAGATTGTTATTGATTACTTTTTTCTTGCAGTTTTTCCCTGAATTAATAAAAGAGGGACATCTATATATATTAGAAACACCTTTGTTTAGAGTTCGTAATAAAAAAGAAACTATTTACTGTTATTCAGAAGAAGAACGTGTAAAAGCCATGAATAAATTAAAAGGAAAACCAGAAATAACCCGATTTAAGGGATTAGGAGAGATTTCTCCTGATGAATTTCAGTTTTTTATTGGGGAAGATATACGATTAGATCCGGTAATGTTAGATACAGAAACATCCATTGAAAACTTATTACAGTTTTATATGGGTAAAAACACACCAGACAGACAGAAGTTTATTATAAACAACCTAAAAGTTGAACTAGATATAATTGAAGAATAAAGTAATAAAGCCTTTGAAAAAATGTAATTGAGCTGAACTAGCAATGATGTTTTCATGGGTAATTTATGAGAAATAAAACCCACTAATGGGATTAATATTTTGGGGGAAATATGAAATTTACAAATAAAAATATCAAACCTTTTTATAAAGGCGGCTATGTAATGTTGGGAGTTATATTACTAAGTTTTTTTAGTTATAACTATTTAATTTTAAATTCATCGTTATTTAATATTCGTGAGATTGGTGTTTTTGCATTATTAGGGCTTTTAATTTTGGTGTATTGGTATAAGAAGGCTAAACACATTGAGTATGATAGTACAGGCTTAGGATTAGTTTTTATTAGTAAAGGAGTGTTGTTGTCAGAAATAAGAAATTATAGAGAGCAACGAATTGAGTTTCCTAAGGATAATTTAAAAAGGTTTCGAGTTAAAAATTTATTTTTCACCAAGAAACTTTATTTGTATATATATACTTATGGAGTTGTGAAAAAGGTTTGCTTGGATATTTCCTTTTTAGGAGGTAGAAAAACAAAAGCTTTAAAAATGTCATTAAATAAAATAGTACAGGAAAATTCATCTAATAAATGAGTATAGAAGAAAACGAAAACATTGACGATTTAAATGCAAATCAGTATAGTGAAGAGGAAACGATAACCAAGGTTACAGGAATGTACAAAGATTGGTTTTTGGATTATGCTTCCTATGTTATTTTAGAACGTGCTGTACCGGCAATCGATGATGGATTAAAACCAGTTCAGCGTCGTATCATGCATTCGTTAAAGGAGAAAGATGATGGACGTTACAATAAAGTAGCAAATATTGTAGGTCATACTATGCAGTACCATCCTCATGGTGATATGAGTATTGCGGACGCAATGGTGCAAATAGGTCAGAAAGAATTATTAATTGATACTCAGGGAAACTGGGGTAATATTTTAACTGGAGATAGGGCAGCGGCGTCAAGATATATTGAAGCTAGGTTGAGTAAATTTGCTATAGATGTTGTTTTTAATCCAAAAATTACTCAGTGGCAACAATCCTATGATGGTAGAAATAAAGAACCTATAAATTTACCGGCAAAATTCCCGTTATTATTGGCTCAAGGAGGTGAGGGGATTGCTGTAGGTTTATCAACCAAAATATTGCCACATAATTTTATTGAGCTTATAGATGCATCAGTAAAACATTTAAAAGGAAAAAAGTTTACTATTTTTCCTGATTTCCCAACTGGAGGAGCAGCTGATATTTCTAATTATAATGATGGATTGCGTGGAGGAAAAGTTCGTGTAAGAGCGAAAATTTCCCAATTAGATAAAAACACCCTTGTCATTAATGAAATACCTTTTTCAACTACTACTTCTAGTTTAATTGACTCTGTTTTAAAAGCGAATGATAAAGGGAAGATTAAAATTAAAAAGATAGAAGATAATACGGCTGCTGATGTTGAGATATTAATCCATTTACCAGCAAGTATTTCTCCTGACAAAACTATTGATGCCTTATATGCTTTTACTTCTTGTGAAACATCTATATCGCCTTTAGGTTGTGTAATCGATGATAATAAGCCGGTATTTATTGGGGTTTCTGAAATGTTACGCCGATCGACAGATCATACCGTATTCTTGTTAAAAAGCGAATTAGAAATTCAATTGAATGAACTGCAAGAACAATGGCATTTTGCTTCATTAGAGCGAATTTTCATTGAAAATAGAATTTACCGATTAATTGAGGAAGAAGAGACTTGGGAAGGTGTTATTGGTGCAATTGATGATGGTTTACAGCCACATATAAAACATTTAAAACGTGCTGTAGTAGAAGATGATATTGTTCGTTTAACAGAAATACGAATTAAGCGTATTTCTAAATTTGATATTGACAAAGCACAACAAAAAATTGATGCTTTAGAAGAGCAAATTGAAGAGGTAAGACATCATTTAGCACATTTAATTGAGTATGCAATTGATTACTTTTTACGCTTAAAAAAAGAGTATGGTAAAGGTAAAGAGCGCAAAACTGAATTACGTCAATTTGGTGATGTAGATGCTACTAAGGTAATTATACGTAATACAAAATTGTATGTAAATAGAGAAGAAGGTTTTGTTGGTACTTCACTTAAAAAAGATGAATACGTAACGGAATGTTCTGATATTGATGATGTTATTGTGTTTACTCGTGAGGGTAAAATGATGGTGACTAAAGTTGGTAATAAAACTTTTATAGGCAAAAATATCATTCATGTAGCTGTATTTAAAAAGAAAGATACTCGAACAGTATATAATGTGATTTATAAGGATGGTATTTCAAAAGCTTCCTATATAAAACGTTTTGCTGTGACAAGTGTAACTAGAGATAAGGAATATTTAATTACTCAAGGAAGTAAAGGTTCGATGGTTACTTATTACTCAGCTAATCCAAACGGTGAAGCTGAAGTAATTACTGTTAATTTACGTCAAGTAGGCAGTGTTAAAAAGCTTAAATGGGACTTAGAGTTTGCTGATGTTTTGGTAAAAGGTCGTGCTTCTAAAGGAAATTTAGTTACTAAATATGCCGTAAAACGAATTGAGTTAAAGTCAAAAGGTGTATCTACATTAAAGCCTAGACAAATATGGTTTGATGATGCTGTGCAGCGCTTAAACCTTGATGGAAGAGGTGAGTTGTTAGGAGAGTTTAGGGGGGATGATAAATTACTAATCATCTCGCAAAACGGAACTATAAAAACAGTTACTCCGGAGGTGACGTTACATTTTGATGATGATATGATTGTGCTGGAAAAATGGATTCCTAGTAAGCCTATTTCAGCTATTTATTTTGATGGCGAAAAAGAGCGTTATTATGTTAAGCGTTTTTTGATAGAACAAGAAGGTAAAGAAGAGCATTTTATTTCTGAACATCCAAAATCACAATTGGAAATAGTTGCAGTTGATTATAAGCCAGTTGCGGAACTTGTATTTAGTAAACAACGCGGGAAAGATCAAAAACCTAATCAAACAGTAAATATTGAAGAGTTTATTTCGGTAAAAGGTATAAAAGCGCAAGGAAATCAATTAACTTCGGATAAGCTCAAACAAATAAATTTACTTGATCCTTTACCTTATGAAATTGAAGAGGTGTTAAGTGTTGGTGAAATTGAAGTTGTCGAAGAAAAACAAGTGAATACTAATGCTGAAGGTATTGATTTGAATAATGACGATTTGGGAGCTGATGGAGAGCAAACAGAGTTGTTTTAGGTAAACACTAGTTTAATCTTATAAAGATTATTTAGATTTTAAATGGATTTAAAGAAGATGTTAAAATGAGTAACTTAATGAATTACTTTAACCTAGAGTCAAGTGTAGGAATAGCACTTTATAGTATTGCTATTGTAGTTGTATGTTGGGTGTTTTCTCGCTTGTCAAGGACTTTGTTAATTCTTTTTTTAAAAAGACGTTTTACTAAAGAAACCTTTGGGGAGACCCGATTAAAATTTACAAGAAACTCGTTGCGATTTATTTTCGGAATGATTGGAGTGTTGGTTATAATATTTACGGTTCCTGTATATAGGGAGCAAGTAGGTTATATTTTTTCTGGAGCTGGTATATTAGCGGCAATATTAGGTTTTGCAGCAAAAGACGCTATTTCAAATTTAATCGCTGGATTGTTTATAGTGCTATTTAGGCCTTTCAGAATAGGAGATTATATTGAATTGAATAGAGGGATGGGGATCGTTGAGGATATAACACTTCGTCATACAGTAATCAATACTTTTGAAAATAAACGATTAATAATTCCAAACTCTGTTATTAGTACAGAGTCTGTATTGAACTTTACCATACAGGACTCCAAAATATTAAGCTTTAATAACTTTATGACAGGTTTAGATGCAGATATCGATTTAGTAAAAAAAATTATTGCTGAAGAAGCCTCTGAATTAGACTTTGTAATTGATAATAGAACACCTAAGGATGTTATAGATGATTCTCCGGAGTTTGATGTAAGGTTAATAGAGGTTACAGATTGCGCTATACATATACGAGCATACCTCTGGTTAAGCGACCCGTTGGAAGAGTTTAAAATGAAAAGCCTTTTTAAGGAGGCAGTGCATAAGCGATTTAGGGCAGAAGGAGTGTGTCTTCCTATTCCTCTACGAAAAATAGTACGTTAAATTTCCTTAAAAAGAATTGTAAAGGTGGTGTTTGATTTGTTGTCAATCGTTAATGTTCCGTGTAGTTGTTTTACGAAATTTTTAATTAAACGCTGACCAAGTGATTTTGAATTGTTAAAAGCCACAATATTTATTTTGGTACCAGTGTTTGTGATTAAAAGTTGATGGATGCCTTTTTCTTGAGGAAGTAGGCTAATGCTAATATGACCATTTTTTTCGTTGTTAAAAGCATGTTTTAAAGCGTTGGTTATTAATTCATTAATTAATAACCCAAGAAACAGAATAGTTTCCGTTTTGTAGTTTAAATCCGTGATGTTTAAATCGTACGTAATTTTTTTGTCTACCGTGTAAATGTTAAGCAGGTCATTCAATACGCTTTGAACATACTCTTGAGTGTTAATTTCAGTTAAATTATCGGATTGATACATTTTTTCATGTAGTAAAGCCATGGTTTGTATGCGTCGTTCAACTTCTTTTAATGAGCTTCCAGTATTTTCTGTAGTGGTATATCTTGATTGTAGCCGCACCATGCTGTTTATCATTTGTAAGTTGCTTTTAACACGATGATGGATTTCTCGCATCATGATAGATTTTTCTTCGTTTTTTTTGTTAATAATTTCATTTCTTAATTCTAGTTTTTCAGTCCGTTTGGCGACTAGATTTTCCAATTTGAAATTTTGATTTTCAACAAGACTCTTTTTTTCATGTACCAAAGATAATGCTTCAGCTTGCGAAGCTTCTTTTTCTGTTTTTAAAACACTTATCCTGTTTGCTAGTCCTAATGAAAGCAGTACTATTTCAAAAACGGATCCTATTTTAAGTGAATGGTCTGTTATAGGGTAGTATGGGAGTACTCCTAAACTACTTAAGTTAAATTGTGTTATGGATACTATAAGTACGGACCAGGCTATAATGAAAAACCAAGCAGGTTTAAAACCTTTATGCATTACTGCAAACCCCGTAAATAAGGCGTAAAGAGCTGCGACAAGTGTTAGTATATTTAAACTTATAAAAGCTGCGTGATTGTATTTTTCGTCGAAAACAAAAAATATAGTGGCTAGAAATAGTATTACTATTACAATGTGAAACTTATCAATTATAGGAATGTACTTTGGGGCTTTAATGAAATCTCTAATAAAGTATATAGCAGTTATACTAGTGATTATTGGGAGAATCTTTACTGCGGCGCTATATATGTGTGGTGTTTTGTATAAAAAATATTTAAAAAAGAAACCATTTTCATTTAGCTGAAAGAGTAAAAAAAAGAAAATGTAAATGACATATAAAATGTAACTTCTGTCTTTTATAGAAAAGTAAATGAATAGGTTGTAAAAAACCATGATAAGGAATACTCCTATATATAGTCCGTTGAATAGTTCTTCATCAAACAGTTTGTGAAACATTTGTTCTTTAGAGCTTATTTTTACAGGAAATGTAACACTCCATCTACTTTTTAAATTTTATAAAAACTGTTCGAGAAGTGTTTCTCGGAATGTGTAGATTAAATAAAAAAATCTTCCGCTAAACTTCTTTTTGTTTAGTGATAAAGTTTGTTCAGTGAACTTTGAACTAGTATGACTCTCTTTATAAAAAAGTTTTAGCTCCTGGATGGCTACTTTGTTGAATTCTAAAATAAAATCTTGGTAATCGCTATTGTTTTTAAAATTGAATTTTGCCCAAAAAGTACTCTCAGATAATCCAAAGCTAGGAATGGTTTTATGGTAGTTTTTAAAGGTGTTTAGTTTGCTTACTTGATCAATGGTTAAGTCATTGTTTTTATCCTCGTAAATCTTTAGATACTCGCCTACACGTGTTATTTTTGAATCATTATTGTAAATAACGGATTCACTTGTTTACGCCTTAATGGTAAGGCAAAAGATTCCTAAAGCTAAAAAGAAAAGAAAAGAAAAGAAAAGAAATTTAATATTCAAAGTTACGCTTGAGTTGTTTATTTAAAGATACGAAAAAGCGGTTTAATAAAGGAAAGAGTTTAATTGTAGTTATAAGTTGCTTTGAATGACTAGGGGTAGACTAGGTGTTATTTCGTTTAATTTACTTTAGTAACTGTTCCTCTACTGGTTCGTCTTTGAGGGTCATTGATAATTTTAGACTCAAAAGTGTATGTGTTCCCTTTTGTACTTAGTATTTTTATATGAATGGCTTTTTCTTGAGCCAGTGTTTTAGGATTAATTGTTTTAAGAACGTACTCACAGTCATTTATCCATCTTACATTAATAGAGTCAATGTTTTTTCCATTGTAGTCTATTTCCAAAGTTTCGGATCTGGTAAATGAAGCCTTATTTTTTTTACCATCAATTTCATATTCGTATTCAAAACTACCTGTTTTAAAGTCTGAACAATTTCGTTCTAAATTAGTGCAAGAAGCAAATAAGATTAAAAGTAGAAAATAAACATTTTTCATATTGAGGGGATACTTGTAATATTGATAGGAAACAAAGTAACGAAATTATTAGCTACTTAATTTTGAAAAGCTTCAAAACTTCCGTCGGAATATAAAACAATGATTTTGGTAATTTCTTTGTCACTATTTTTATTAGAAGTCAATTCCGAAATAATAGGAGGTATTACTGTTTCAGTTTCCTTTTCTTGAGTTTGGATTGGAGTTATTTTTTCTTCAGTTTTTTGGATTGGAGTAGGAGTAGTTTCTGATTTTGGAAACGATCCTTTTCCGTCAATTAACCACTCAATTGAAACCTCATTAAAGTGATGTAGTAACTTCATTACAAAATCTAAACTTGGTTTGTTTCTTCCTGAAAGTACATGAGAAATACTTGAGCGTTGTACGCCAATTGCAGTTGCAAATCCAGAAGCTGATAAGTCGTAGTATTCTAGTAACTTTTGTAAACGATTTGTAAATGCAGTGCTGTCTTTCATGAGATGGTAAACTTGTTTACAAAGGTATACAATTAAAGTTTAAAACAAAAACAAATGAATAAGCGTCCTTGTTGTCGCATGTACCATTGGTTTAGGTAGAGATGTGCAACTATCTGAAAATAAGTACATAGTCGTGCTTTAGTTTTGTTTAGATATAAGATATGAAGATGATTGGTTTATGGTTGTTGTAAATGTGTACAATTGTAAACATGATGGACTGAATGAGATGTTTACAATTGTAATAATTAGAATGTTTACATTTGTAGAAATTAAAAAACAATGGTAGAATATAAGTCATTTAAAGAATATAAGTTACAAGGAAGGTATATAACAAATGGACATATAAAATCATTAAATAAACAGCATGAAGATATAATTCAGATACAAAAAGTGGGGGTGTCTGTCGAGAAAAAAGTAATCAATTCTTATGTGTTTGGAGCAGGTAAAAAACGAATATTAGTTTGGTCGCAAATGCACGGAAATGAAAGTACTACCACTAAAGCTTTATTTGACTTTTTTAATAGATTACATATAGAGGATGAGGTAACAAAGCAATTGCTTTCAGTGTGTACATTTTGTGTTATTCCAATATTAAATCCTGATGGGGCTGTGAATTATACTCGTTTAAATGCAAATAATATTGATTTAAATAGGGATGCGCAACAGTTAAGCCAGCCAGAAAGTAAAGTATTAAAGAGTGTTTATGATTCTTTTGCGCCAGATTATTGTTTTAATTTACATGGGCAACGGACTATTTTTAGTGCTGGTTTTTCATCTAATTCTTCAGTATTATCTTTTTTATCACCTGCTGAAGATGCACAGCGTGCAGTAACTAATACACGTAAGGTTGCAATGGAGGTGATTGTAGCTATTAATCAAGCATTAAAAGATGAACTACCAGACCAAATATCGAGATATGATGATGGTTTCAACCATAATTGTGTGGGGGATTCCTTTCAGGCTTTAAAAACACCAACTATATTATTTGAAGCAGGGCATTTTCCGGAGGATTATAATCGTGAAAAAACAAGAGAGCTTATTTATAAAGCTTTGATGGCTGCTTTTACTGCTGTTTCGAGTAAGGATTTAAATGGAAGTGCTTATCAGAGTTATTTTAATTTACCCGAGAATCAAAAACTTTTTTTCGATGTAATTATTAGAAACGTTGTACATAATGATGGAGAGTTGATTGATGTTGCTATTCAATATCAAGAAACATTACAAGATAAAGTGGTTTTGTTTGTGCCTAAAGTAATGAGGGTAGGTGATTTAACAGAGTATTTTGGGCATCATGAAATTGATGGGAAACAAAATTCAATATTGATAAATAATTCGGATATAATTACGGATTCATTAAAGATAATTAATAAAATATCTATAAACGGAGTAGATTTCGCAGAAAAAATAGCAGTTTCTTAACAAAAGAATTATATTTGTAATCCAAATTAGATATAAATAAAGAAATGGCTAAATTTAAATTAGACGAGATAGATCATCAAATATTGGATATGCTTATTCGTAATACGAGAGTACCATTCACTGATATAGCAAAAAAATTATTGATTTCAGCAGGAACGGTTCATGTTCGTGTTAAAAAAATGGAAGAAGCGGGCATTATTACGGGGTCTTCTTTAAGTGTAGATTATGAAAAATTGGGGTATTCTTTTATTGCTTATGTAGGAATATTTTTGCAGAAAACATCTTTAACTAAATTCGTATTAGAGCGTATTAATGAAATTCCTTTTGTTACTGTAGCCCATATTACTACGGGGAAATTTAATATCTTTTGTAAAATAAGAGCTAAGGATACGCAGCATGCCAAAGATGTTATTTTTATGATTGATGATATTGAAGGGGTGTATAGAACAGAAACAATGATTTCTCTTGAAGAGAGTATCAACGATAAAAAACGATTAATGAGTACTATTTTTAAAGAAATTTAAGCCATAAGAGTTTATTTTTGAATAGAATACAAGCATTAATTCTGGTCTTAACCTTTTTAAGGTGTAGATTAAATACATAAAATAAGCTCTCGGTTTTGTTAATTGGGGGCTTTTTAATTTTTAACATATTTGTAAATGGATATTTCAACGCTTAATGTTAATGAATATGTGCCCTATCAGAAGTTGTATCTAGACTTGGTTCCTGAAATGTTTCTTGTAGGTGCTTTAGAAGGTAGTTTATTGGAGTTTGTTTCTTTTTTTAGGGGGATAGATGCGAAAAAGCTAAACTATTCATATCAGGAAGGGAAATGGACTATTAAAGAGTTGATGCTTCATGTGATAGATACAGAACGTATATTTCAATATAGAGCACTGCGGTTTGCTAGAGGAGATAAAACGGACTTGCCTGGTTTTTCTGAAAATGAATTCGTAGCTAATTCCAATGCAAATGCCAGAAGCTTGGTTTCGTTGTTGGATGAATTTGTAAGGCTGAGAAAGTCTACGATTAGTTTATTTGAATCTTTTAGTGAGGATACGCTATTGAAAATAGGGGGCTCAGGAGGAGATACTATGAGTGTAAGGGCTGCTGGATATTTAATAATAGGGCACCAAAAGCACCATGTTAATATTGTTAAGCAGCGTTATTTGGTTTAGCTTTTATAGTATTCAAATGATTCAATGATAATTTCGTTTGGAACAATACAGTCCGTTACAGTAGCTCAAATGTCACTTAGTAGTACGAAATTGATGTTACCGTGAGAGTTTTTCTTATCAAATTTCATCAATTCAATAATGG